>Ga0209233_1000150_pt1 | contig 179401 bp, 167 predicted proteins | sample AraplaCL_Cvi_mCL_FD_184269 | JGI IMG/M metagenome (GOLD analysis project Ga0209233, IMG submission 184269) | Arabidopsis root microbial communities from the University of North Carolina, USA - plate scrape CL_Cvi_mCL (SPAdes) (version 2) | ecosystem: Host-associated > Plants > Roots >...
CGCTGCCGGAAGAGGCGCCTTCGCAACCTTCTACAAACGCCTCATCACCAACGGCAAAAAGCCAATGGTGGCCATCGCCGCCGTCATGCGAAAGATCATCGTCATCCTAAACGCCAGGCTCAGAGACCACGCCATTCCTCAGAGTTGATGACGAAGGCGCGGTTGCCTCGCCCTGCAAACGCTCTCAATCGTCATTCGCCGCGTTCAGCTCCTCCGGCCGCAGCCCTTCCTCGCTGTGCGGCCACGGCAGGAAATTCCGGTCGAACCTATCGCTGCCGAAATAGGTTAGCGCCCGGTGCGCCTCGGCGCCGTTGAAGGCGGCCTTGTCCATCAAATGCGCGATCACCTCGCGTGCCTGCGCGATCTTCTGTTTCAATTCGGCGACGGTCTGGTCGGCCATGATCATAGTGCTCCCGCCTGTTGCTCTCATCTGAAGGTAGTGTTTTCCGTAGAGCCGGCAACGGCATGCTTTTTCTCGACTCTTGCGGCTTTTCGTGCCAATCCCGCGCCATGACGCTCGACATCAAGATCTGCGGATTGAAGACCGACGCCGCGATGGCCGCTGCCCTTGCCGGCGGCGCCAGCCATGTCGGCTTTATTTTCTTTGCCAAGAGCCCGCGCTATGTCGAGCCGGCCGAGGCCGCGCGGCTGCGCGAAGCGGCGCGCGGCAAGGCCTTGGCGGTCGCCGTCACGGTCGATGCCGATGATGCGTTTCTGGATGAAATAGTCGCAAGAATGCAGCCTGACATGCTGCAACTGCACGGTTCGGAAACGCCCGAGCGCGTCGCGCAGCTCAAGGCCCGCTACGGCCTGCCGGTCATGAAGGCGCTGTCGGTCAGCGAGGCGGCGGACCTGGAGCGGATAAAACCCTATATCGGCGTCGCCGACTGTTTCCTCTTCGACGCCAAGCCGCCGAAGGGATCGCAACTCCCGGGCGGCAACGGCGTCGCCTTCGACTGGCGCATCCTTGCCGGCCTTGACGCCGGCGTCGATTACATGCTTTCCGGAGGGCTCAACGCCGCCAATATCGGCGATGCCCTGAGACAGGCCAATCCCCCCGGAATAGACGTTTCGTCGGGCGTGGAAAGCGCTCCGGGCGTCAAGGATCCGGCGCTGATCGAGCAGTTTTTCCGGGCCGTCAGGGCCGCGCGCGACGACCGCGCCGCCTGAGGAGCCCTTCAAACCCGAGCATGTCCCGGAAAAGTGGGAATCGGTTTTTCCGGGATATGCTCAAAAGCCAAGATTTAGGAGATCGGCGATGAACAAGCCGGCAATGCCCAATTCCTTCCGCACCGGGCCCGACGAGCAGGGCATGTTCGGCATTTTCGGCGGCCGCTTCGTCGCCGAGACGCTGATGCCGCTTATCCTCGACCTCGAAGGGCAGTGGAACAAGGCCAAGAACGATCCGGAGTTCAAGGCCGAGTTGCAGAACCTGTCGACCTACTATGCCGGACGGCCGTCGAAGCTCTATTTCGCCGAGGGCCTGACGAAGCATCTCGGCGGCGCCAAGGTCTATTTCAAGCGTGAGGACCTCAACCACACCGGCTCGCACAAGATCAACAACTGCCTCGGCCAGATCCTGCTCGCCAAGCGCATGGGCAAGAAGCGCATCATCGCCGAGACCGGCGCCGGCCAGCATGGCGTCGCCTCGGCGACCGTCGCGGCGCGCTTCGGCTATCCATGCGTCGTCTACATGGGCGCCACCGACGTCGCCCGCCAGAGCCCCAACGTCTTCCGCATGAAGCTGCTTGGCGCCGAGGTGCGGCCGGTAACCGCCGGCCATGGCACGCTGAAGGACGCCATGAACGAGGCCCTGCGTGACTGGGTGACCAATGTCGAGGACACCTATTACCTGATCGGCACCGCCGCCGGCCCGCATCCCTATCCGGAGCTGGTGCGTGACTTCCAGTCGGTGATCGGCACGGAAGCCCGCGCCCAGATGCTGGAGCAGGAAGGCCGGCTGCCCGACGTCATCATCGCCGCCGTCGGCGGCGGCTCCAACGCCATCGGCCTTTTCCATCCCTTCCTCGACGACAAGGATGTCCGCATCATCGGCATCGAGGCCGGCGGGCGCGGCCTCGACGGTGTCGAGCATTGCGCCTCGATGAATGCCGGCAAGCCTGGCGTGCTGCACGGCAACCGCACCTATCTGCTGCAAAACTCCGACGGACAGATACTCGACGGTCATTCGATCTCGGCCGGCCTCGACTATCCCGGCGTCGGCCCCGAGCATTCCTGGCTGCGCGATAGTGGCCGCGTCGAATATGTGCCGATCCTCGACGACGAGGCGCTGGAGGCCTTCCAGTTGACCACCCGCGTCGAAGGCATCATCCCGGCGCTGGAATCGGCGCATGCCATCGCGCATGCGATGAAGATCGTGCCCAAGATGGACAAGGATCAGCTCGTCATCGTCAACCTGTCCGGCCGTGGCGACAAGGACGTGCATACGGTGGCCAACATGCTGGGCATGGAGATCTGACAATGACCACCCGCATCGACCGCCGCATGGCGAAGCTCAAGGCCGAGGGCCGCCCGGCTCTTGTCACCTACATCATGGGCGGCGACCCGGACTACGACACCGCCTTGGCCATCATGAAGGGGCTGCCGGTCGCGGGCTCGGACATCATCGAGCTCGGCATGCCCTTCTCCGATCCGATGGCCGACGGCCCGGCGATCCAGGCGGCGGGCCTGCGGGCGCTGAAAGGCGGCCAGACCTTGGCCAAGACGCTGAAGATGGCGTCCGAATTCCGCGCCGGCGACGACGAGACGCCGATCGTGCTGATGGGCTACTACAATCCGATCTACATCTACGGCGTCGACCGCTTCCTCGCCGACGCCAAGGCTAGCGGCATCGACGGCCTGATCGTCGTCGACCTGCCGCCGGAGATGGATGAAGAGCTTTGCATTCCGGCGCTGAAGGCCGGCGTCAACTTCATCCGGCTGGCGACGCCGACGACCGACGACAAGCGCCTCCCCAAGGTTTTGGAAAACACCTCCGGCTTCGTCTACTACGTGTCGATGACCGGCATCACCGGCTCGGCGCTGGCCGACACCGCCAAGGTCTCGGCGGCGGTCAAGCGCATCAAGGGCCACACGGCGCTGCCGGTCTGCGTCGGCTTCGGCGTCAAGACGGCCGAGCAGGCGCGTGTCATCGGCGCCTCGGCCGACGGCGTGGTTGTCGGCACGGCGATCGTCAACGCGGTCGCCAACGTGCTTGGGCCCAAGGGCGAGAAAACCGCGGATCCGGCCGAGGCCGTCGCCACCCTGGTCAGCGGCCTTGCCCAGGGCGTCCGTTCGGCTCGCCTTGCCGCCGCCGAATAGCCTGACTATTTCTTTTCGAGCAATTCCAGCCGGAAATCCGCCACAGACTTTTCCTGGAATTGCTTGAAGTCTCTTCCAGGACAGGAGCCGAAGCCATGAACTGGATCACCAATTACGTCCGCCCGAAGATCAACTCGATGCTTGGCCGGCGCGCCGACATGCCGGAGAACCTCTGGATCAAGGATCCCGAGACTGGCGAGATGATCTTCCACAAGGATCTCGAATCCAACCAGTTCGTCATCCCGGCCTCCGGCCATCACATGAAGATCTCGGCCAAGGAGCGGCTGCGGTACTTCTTCGACGACGGCAAATACGAGCAGCTCGAAAACCCCAAGGTCGTCCTGGACCCGCTGAAGTTCCGCGACGAGAAGCGCTATACCGATCGCCTGAAGGAAGCGAAGGCCAAGACCAGCCTCGAGGATGCGATCCTCAACGGCGCCGGCACCATCGACGGGCTGCCGGTCATCGTCACCGTGCAGGACTTCGCCTTCATGGGCGGCTCGCTCGGCATGGCTGCCGGCGAGGCCATCGTGCATGCCTTCGAGGTGGCGCTGCAACGCAAGCGGCCGCTGATCCTGTTCGCGGCATCCGGCGGCGCCCGCATGCAGGAAGGCATCCTGTCGCTGATGCAGTTGCCGCGCACCACGGTCGGCGTCGACCGGCTGAAGGAAGCCGGCCTGCCCTATATCGTCGTGCTCACCAATCCGACCACCGGCGGCGTCACCGCCTCCTACGCCATGCTGGGCGACGTCCAGATCGCCGAGCCCGGCGCGCTGATCGGCTTTGCCGGCCCGCGCGTCATCGAGCAGACCATCCGCGAAAAGCTGCCCGATGGCTTCCAGCGCGCCGAATATCTGATGGAACACGGTATGGTCGACATGGTGGTCTCGCGGCTGGAGATGCGCCAGACCATTTCCCGGCTGCTGAAGATGCTGCTCAGGATGCCGGAGGCCGAGAAGCCGCTGGAGCCGGAGATCCTGCCGCCGGCGGTCGTCAACGCCGAGGCGCGGCCGCAAGCCTGACGCGATATCGGCCGGCGCGACATCTTTCGCCGCGAACCGCGATTTGCGCCGCCTGTCGTGTGCTGTAGCCTCTGATTTGCACATGGCCGTTCCGAAACCGATTCCCGGTTTCGGGGCCATGCGCTAAAGTAATTCCACGAAAAGTGTGAACGGTTTTCCGTTCGGAATTGCGACAGACAAAAAGATTCCATCATGACAACGCTTTCCGCCGAACGCGAAATCGAACATCTGATGACGCTGCATCCGAAAGGCTTCGACCTTTCGCTGGATCGCGTCACGCGGCTGCTCGAACGCCTCGGCAACCCGCAGGACGGGTTGCCGCCGGTCATCCACATCGCCGGCACCAACGGCAAGGGCTCCTGCGCCGCCTTCTCGCGCGCGTTGCTGGAGGCGGCGGGCCATCTCGTCCACGTCCACACCTCGCCGCATCTGGTGAACTGGGCCGAGCGTTACCGGCTGGCGGCCGAAGGCGGCGGCAAGCTCGTCGACGACAATGTCTTCGCCGAAGCCATCGCGCGCGTCGCCAAGGCCAATGCGGGCCAGACGATCACCGTCTTCGAGATCCTCACCGCCGTCACCTTCGTCCTGTTTTCGGAGCATCCGGCGGAGGCCGCCATCATCGAGGTCGGCCTCGGCGGCCGTTTCGACGCCACCAATGTCATCAAGCGTCCGGCCGTTTCGGTGATCATGCCGATATCGATGGACCACGAAGCCTATCTCGGTGACCGCGTCGAGCTGATCGCCGCCGAAAAGGCCGGCATCATGAAGCGCGGATGCCCGGTGGTGATCGGCGCCCAGGAAAGCGACACGGCGCTTCAGGTGCTGATCGAGACCGCCGAGCGGCTGGATTGCCCGACCGTGGTCTACGGCCAGGATTTCCTGGCCTTCGAGGAGAACGGCCGCATGGTCTACCAGGACGAGGATGGGTTGATGGACCTGCCCTTGCCCCGCCTGCCCGGGCGCCACCAGTACGCCAACGCCGCGGCGGCGATCGCCGCCGTCAAGGCGGCCGGTTTCGAGCTCAGCCATCGCGCCGCCGAGAAGGCCATGGCCAATGTCGCCTGGCCGGCGCGCATGCAGAAGCTCACCCAGGGCAAGCTGGTCGACCTGGCACCGAAAGGCGCCGACATCTGGCTCGACGGCGGCCACAATCCGGGCGCCGGCGTGGTCATCGCCGAGGCGCTGGCCGAGCAGGAGGAAAAGAACCCGCGGCCGCTGGTCCTGATCTCCGGCATGATCAACACCAAGGACCAGACCGGCTATTTCAGCGCCTTCAAGGGGCTCGCCCGTCATGTCTACACCGTGCCGGTAGTCAACAGCGATGCCGGGGTGCCGAACGACGAATTGGCGCTGCGCGCCGAAGAAGCCGGCCTGTCGGCCGAGCCGGTCAGCTCCGTCGCCAGCGCGCTGATGCTGTTGCGCGACGGATGGGATGGCCCGGCGCCGCGTATCCTGATCGGCGGTTCGCTCTATTTCGCCGGCGCGGTGCTTGCCGAGAATGGCACGCCGCCGACCTGAGGCGCGCTTCGGCATTTCCAGACAAGGCAATATCTCAGCGGCTCGACGAGGCCATGCTGGATACAAGTTCTTCCGCATCGGCGTCGGCATGGCGGATGGCCAGCTGGAATGCCGCGTCGGCGTCGCCGCCGACGATCGCGGCGACCAGGGGTTCGTGCAGGGTCGGTATGTCGTGCAAATTGTTGTAGAACCGGTCCGTCAGCCGCAGGAACATCCGGGTCTGGCCTTCGAGCCTTTCATAAATCTCCATCAGCCGCCGGTGTCCGGAAATGCCGATCACTGTTCGGTGGAATTCGAAGTCCAGTTCCATCAGCTTCTTGCGGTTTCCGTTCGAGGCCGCGGCCTTCATGGAAGCTACGATGTCGGTGAGCTGTTTGCGTCCGGCTTCGTCGATGCGTTTCGCCGCCAATCGCGCCCCAAGCGCCTCGAGGGAGTCCCGCAGCATCGAGATTTCGTAGACGTCGGGTTTTTCCACGGTGATGACGAAATTGCCCCGGCGCGGCCGATAGACGATCAGCCCTTGTGCCTGCAGGTATTTGAGGGCGGCCCGGATCGTACCCTGGCTGACGTTGAAACGCGCTGCGAGATCGAGCTCGATGAGGCGGGTGCCAGGCTCGATTTCGCCGTCGACGATGGCCGCCCGCAGCGCCTTGCCGATCTCGCTTTCCAGGGAAGGGTGGTCGTCGCCCGAGATTCGCATGGTCTGGAGTTTCCCCATCATTTCCTTCCGGCCCGCCTCAAATCCTTGCCTTCGCTTAACAGCAGCCGGCGATGGCCACTCGCCCGCGCGGTGCAGACCATTGCGCGGATCCGAGCAGCAGGCTTGCTTTCGGGCAAGGATTCAACCCCACGGCGAATTCTCTAGCAGATCGGATCGAGCAGGTCATGGCTCTTATCATTTATCGATAATCGATATTGACAGCTTTGCCGACTTTCGCGATTGTCGCCCTGCGTCAGACGGGCCGGGGCAATGTCACCTATCTTTTCGAGAGACTATGCGGCGGAGCTTCCGAAGGTGGCTCACGGCAGCGGCGTCTATGTCTACGACACCGATGGAAAGGCCTATCTCGACGGCATGGGCAGCGCCGGCGTCGTCGGCATCGGTCATGGCCGCACCGAGATCTATCGCGCGCTGGCGGATGCCGGCAACAAGGTGACCTTCGCCTATACGGCCACCTTCACCCATCCGTGGCAGGAACAGCTTGCCAGCTCGATATTGTCGGTGGCGCCCAAGGGCATGGAGTCGGTCTACTTCGTGTCAGGCGGCTCGGAAGCCAACGAGACCGCGTTGAAGCTTGCCCGGCAATACCATCTGGAGCGCGGCGACACGCAGCGCCACAAGATCATTGCCCGCTGGCAGAGCTACCATGGCGTGACCATCGCCACGCTGTCGCTGTCCGGGCGCACGAGCTGGCGCACGCCCTATTCGCCCTATCTGCTGCCGGTGGTCCATATTTCGCCGCCTTACGAATATCGCTGCGCCTATTGCCGCGACAGTGGCGGCTGCACGCTGGACTGCGCGGACGAGCTGGAGCGGGCCATCAACCTCGAAGGCCCGGAGACGGTCTCGGCGTTCTTTGCCGAAACCATCGTCGGCACCACGGCCTCCGGCCTTGTGCCGCATAAGGACTACTACAAGCGGGTGCGCGAGATCTGCGATCGCTACGGCATTCTCTTCGTTGCCGACGAGGTGCTTGCCGGCTATGGCCGCACGGGTGTTCCCTTCGCGATCGCCGACTGGGACGTCACGCCCGACATGATCACCTGCGGCAAGGCCATCGGCAGCGGCTACGCGCCACTGGGCGCGGTGCTGGTCAACGACCGGATCACCGGCTTTTTCCGCGACAACCGCAAGCGCTTCGTCCATGGTTTCACCTATAGCGGCCATCCGGCGTCCTGCTTCATCGGGCAGCAGGTCTTCGACATCATGTCGAAGGAAGGCCTGTTCGAACGGCCGGGCCAGATCGGACAATATCTCGCAAGCCGCCTCAGGCAGCTCCAGCAGCGCCATGCCTGTATCGGCGACGTGCGCGGCAAGGGGCTCTATGCCGGGGTGGAATTTGTCGCCGACCGCGCCACGCGCCAGCCCTTCCCCGTGGAAAAGGCGTTCACCTCGCGACTGGTGACTGGCATGCGGGAGCGCGGCGTGATCGTTGGCGGCGGCGTGCCGGGCGCCAACTACGGCCAGGGCGGCGATCATATCCAGATCACGCCGCCCTTTACCGTCAGCGAGGAAGAGATCGACATCATCGTCGACACGCTCGACGAGGTCATAACCGAGCTCGTTTGAGGTCACCAGCCGGCGTGCCGTGGGAGGCAGGCCGAATTCGAAAACAAACAAGAAGGGGAATTGCAAATGCTCAAATCCATACTGGCGGCCGCCTGCATTGCGGCGCTCACCACCGTATCCGCCCAGGCGGGCGTCACCATCAGGATCGGCGGCGCCGGTTCGCCCGACAGTCCCGACACCAAGGCCATGCAGGTGTTCAAGGAAAAGATGGAGGCGGAGCTGGGCGGCGACGTGTCGATCCAGCTTTTCCCCAGCTCGCAGCTTGGCACCGTCGACGAAATGGTCGAGCAGGTGAAGGGTGGCGTGCTGGAATGCATGTATGAAAGCGTCGGCGACCTCGGCTCCTTCCATCCGGCGGCCAATGTCGAGGGCGTTGCCTATCTCTACCGCGACGAGGATCACTTCTTCCGCATCTGGCGCGGTCCGGTCGGCAAGGAAATCCTCGACACCATCGCCAAGGATGCCGGCTTCCGCGTGCTTGGGCCTGCCTTCCACGGTTTCCGCCAGTTCCTGCTGACCAAGCCGGCCGATAGCCTGACGGACATCCAGGGCCGCAAGATCCGCGCGCCCGGCATTCCGGCCTACATCGCCTCGATCCAGGCTCTCGGCGCCAACCCGGCCACCATTCCCTTCGAGGAGGTCTACACCGCGATCCAGCAGGGCGTGGTCGACGGCGTCGAGCAGCCGCTCGTGGCGATCAAGGATCAGCGCTTCTATGAAGTCGCCAAGCACCTTTTGATCACCAACCACATGGCCGAGACGATGGGCTTCATGTGCGGCGAACCGTGGTACCAGGGCCTCGACAAGCGGGTGCAGGACGCATTCGCAAAGAGCGCGGACGCCAGCGCCGACTGGTATCGCGAATACACCGATTCCTCGCAGGCCAAGGTGCTTGACGAGCTCGTCGCCCAGGGCGTCGTCGTCCACAAGCCCAACCTCGACGAATTCATCGCCAAGGCCGCGGCGGACTCGAAATACGACGCCGCCTTGCAGCCCTACATCGACAAGATCCGGGCGGTTAAGTAGCAACTGGCGCCCGCCCTTCCCTGGGCGGGCAATTCCAGTCGGAGATGCTCCATGGCGAACCTGCTCGCATCCGTGGGTAATGGATTGCGCCGCGCGCTAGGCTTTCTTGTCGGCGCGGCGCTGTTCGCGATCGTCCTTCTTGTCTGCATCCAGGTGTTCAGCCGCTATTTCATCGGCGCGCCGACGCCGGGGCTGGCGGAGATCTCGCGCATCCTTTTCATCTGGATGACGTTCCTTGGCGCCGCGCTGCTGGTAAGCCAGCGCCAGCTCATCGTGATCGACCTTTTGCATGACAGGCTGAGCAGCGGCATCTTTACCCGGCTGAAGGTTCTGGTGGACATCGCGACAGCGGTGTTCCTTGTTTTCCTTGCCGTCTATGCGCGCCATCTGATGATCGTGGTCGGGCAGAAGATCGCGCCGGCGACGGGCATCAGCTTCGACTGGTTCTACGGCGCGTTGCTGGCGTTCTCGATTCTCGGCCTCTTCTTCATCGTGGAGCGACTGTTCGGCGCAAGCCGTGCCGAACAGGAAACGGCCACGGCTGCCGAAAAGCCCATCGCGCATGAAGGTGCCCAGTCATGATGATGCTGCTGGTGCTGTCGGTCGCGTTCCTGGTGCTCGCCTTGCTGGCGGTTCCCGTCGCCATCGCGCTCGGGCTTTCGGCCCTGCTGGTGATCGCCATATGGGGCATGCCTGGCTTCATCCTGGCGCAGAAGATGGTCAACGGCATCGACTCCTTCCCACTGCTGGCCGTGCCCTTCTTCATCCTGGCTGCCTCGGTGATGAACAGCGGCGGCATCACGACGCGCGTCGTCGATCTTTTTTCATCGATGCTCGGCCGCATCCGTGGCAGCTCGGGCGTCGTCAATGTCGGAACCAACGTCTTTCTCGCCGGCATTTCCGGGTCGTCGGTCGCCGACGCCTCCGCGAGCGGCGCCCTGCTTATTCCGGAAATGCGCAAGGATGGTTATTCCGGCGGCTTCGCCGCGGCACTGACGGCGGGAGCGGCCGTCATCGGCCCGATCATCCCGCCCAGCATTCCGCTGGTGATCTATGGCGTCATCGCCCAGGTCTCCATCACCAAGCTGTTCGTCGGAGCCTACATCCCCGGTATCCTCATCGCCCTGGCGCTGATCGTCTATGTGACCTCCTATGCCCGCAGGCATCAGCTTCCGGCGCGTGGCCGGCCGTCATGGGGCGTGATCGGCAGACAGTTCAAGGGCAGCGCATGGGCGCTGTCGATGCCGCTGCTGCTGGTCGTCGGGGCCAAGGGCGGTCTGTTCACCGTCACCGAACTCGGTGCCGTTCTGGTGCTCTATGCCATCTTCATCGGATGGGTCATCCATCGCGAGTTCAGCTGGCGGCAGTTCCCGGAGCTGTTGACCGATGCCGGCCTGCAGACGGCCAACATCATGCTGGTGGTGGCGGTGTCGTCCTTCATCGCCTACCTCGTCGTCGTCCATGGCATCCCGGCCGACATTCAAAGCCTGCTCCACAATGCCGACCTGGCGCCGTGGGAATTCCTGCTGCTGGTCAACGTGGTTTTCCTGGTGGCGGGAATGTTCCTGGATTCGACGCCGGCGACCATCATCCTCGTGCCGATCTTCCTGCCTGCGGCCAAGAGCTTCGGCGTCGATCCCACCCATTTCGGCCTGGTGATCGTGCTGAACCTTATGGTCGGCTTGATCCACCCGCCGCTCGGCCTCAACCTCCTGATCACCCAGTCGATCGCCAAGGTGCCGATGCGCGAGGTGATCTGGGCCAGCCTGCCCATCGTCGCGATCATCCTGGCCGTGCTGCTGATCATCACCTTCGTGCCGCAGACCGTGCTTTGGCTGCCTAGCGTGATGGGCCTGTAGCGCTTCGAAGACGCTGGCCTCGGCTGTTTGGCTCACCTTTCCGGGGCCGGTCAGGAGGCAGGCATCGCGCCGTGGCTTACGCCGCAAGGTGCATGGTGGCGGGCAGTGCCAGCGACAGGCCGGACAGGAAAAGCAGGACAAAGACGATTCTGCGCATCGTCCGTTGCGACAGCGACGGCGGCCAGCGGCGCGCCGCGTAGGTCATCGCCATCACCGCCGGTATGGCCAGGATGAGCGCGAAAGGCGACATGGTCGGCAGGTTGCCGCTTGCCACGACCATCGCGATCCGCACCACCTGCGCGGCTCCGAAGGCGGCGACCAGCGTTTCGCGAATGCGTTCATGTGGAAAGGGCTGCCGGAAGAGATGGTAGACAAGCGGCGGGCCGCCGGTCGCGAACAGTCCGCTCATCAGGCCTGAGAGTATGCCGAAGCCGAGAAAGCTTGCGTCCGATGACCGTTTCGCCAAACCGGCGGGTTTGATCGCCAGTTGCAGGCTGGACAGCATGATGACCACGCCAAGCCCGATTTTCAGCAGGTCGGCCCTGGTGTCCGCCAGCCATTCCAACGCCACATAACCGACGAGCAGGGAAGGCAGGCTGGCGACCAGGATCAGCCGCAGCTCGCGGCGCGCGATTTCGCGCCAGCCGCCCTGGATAAGCATCTGCGTGGCGTTGACCAGGGTGAGCATGCCGACCATCGCGGCGGCGTCGGGCAGCGGCAGCAGGCCGGCAAGCGCGATGGCGCCCATCATCATCAGACCGAAGGCGAAACCGGTCAGCGTCTGGACATAGGCGGCGACCGCCGCAAAGCCGGCAAAGGCGAGAAGAGGTGCTACACCCATCACATCCCGTACGATGCCGGGATGAGACGGCGCAAGCCGGCGATCACGGCCAAGTCCTACTTCAGCTCGATCTCGATGAAGGCGTATTCTCCGTCATTGGCGTTGATGACGTCGTGCTCGACGCCTTCCCTGCGGAAATAGGGCGCGCCCTTCTTCATCTCGGCGAAGGATTCGCCGTCCTTGGTCACGAGCTTCACCTTGCCGTCCATCAGCGGCACCACGACATAGTCGTGGCCGTGGCGGTGCCAGCCGGTGTTGGCGCCCGGCGCGAAGCGGTATTCGGTGACGATCACCCGCTCATTGTCGACATGGACTGTGGCCTTGGCTGTTCCGGTCATGCTCTCCTCCGTCCGGAATTGCGCAAAAACAAAGATTTAGAGCAGTTCGGCGATTCCGTGAACGCTGAACCGCCCTAGAAAAGAAGATGGAGGGCTCCGGCGTCAGGGCCAGAGCGCGTCGAGCGATGGCGCCAAAGAAAAAGCCCGGCGCGATGGCCGGGCTCCTTCTTCGAATGTTTGGATTGGTTAGGCGAGACTGCCATTGATCCAGTGCGACAGCGCGGTCTTCGGCGCGGCGCCCACCTTCATGTCGGCGACTTCGCCGCCCTTGAAGATCATCAGCGTCGGGATAGAGCGCACGCCATACTGGGCGGCCAGCTCAGGGTTCTCGTCGATGTTGAGCTTGGCGACCTTGACCTTCGCGCCAAGCTCCTTGGCGATGTCTTCCAGCGCCGGGGCAATCATCTTGCATGGACCGCACCACTCGGCCCAGAAATCCACCACCACCGGCTCCTTGGCGTTGAGCACATCGGCCTGGAAATTGCTCTTGTCGACCTTGACGGTGGCCATGCGGAAATCCTTTCGAAAACTCGGGTTGCACCAAATGTGGTGGTTGTGGTGGCGATCTTCAAGCAGTTCTTGTGTCACGCTCCTGTGAGTCGGGCAAGGGCGTCGTCCATGGCCGCCGCCGGCAGCTCGATCAGGCGTGGCGCCTCGGTGAACAGCAGCGCGGCCGAAACCTCACGGCCAGGATAGAGCGGCTTGAGCAGCGCGCGGTAGAGCGCAAGCTGCAGCACATAGGCCGGCGGCACCTCCGCCAGGTTCCCGGGCGCCGGCCGATTGGTCTTGTAGTCGACGATCGAAACCTTATCCGGCATGGCCGCCAGCCGGTCGATCTTGCCCGAGATCGAGCGCAGCTTGCCCTTCACCTCAAGGCTGCCCATGACCGCGACCTCGGCGCGCGAGGACGGCGAAAACAGCGTGCCGAAGCGGCTGTCGGACAGGATGGAGAGCACCGCGTCCAACGCCTTGTCGCGCTCGTCCGCCGGCCAGTCGGCGCCGGCGCGCGCCAGATAGCGCTCGGCCGCGCCGCGCCTTTCCTCCTCCGCAATGCCTGGTAGCATCTGCAGCAATTTGTGCAGGGCCAGACCGCGCACCACCGCAAAACCGGGCTCGGCGGCGGCGTCGAGCACCGGCGAGCGTGTGTCGGGGACGGCTTCCTTGGCTTCGTCGATCAGCGCCGAGGCGCCGGAAGGCGAAAGCGGCCGCGGCAGTTCCTCATAGGGCGGCAGCGGCCGGAACAGGTTTTCGGGCAGTGGCGCGATGTGCTCGAACGGTCCCGACTCGTCGACACGGCTCAGCGCCACCGGCGGCAGCTTCGTCATGTGGAAGCGGTGCACGGCCACATCGGCCGTCGCGGGATGCCTGCGCTCGGAACTCTCGGGCGCGCCGGTCAATGCCCGGCTGACGATCGAATGCCAGGTGCCGGTGCTTGGCGCCCGCTTGCCGTGATAGCCGCAGACGACCAGCCGGTCCTCGGCACGCGTCATGCCGACATAGAGCAGCCGCCGGTATTCGTCGTCGGCGAGCTCGCGCGCCCGGACCGAAGCCGCCTTCGAGACGCCATTGGCGACATCGCTGGCCGAGCGCCAGAGATAACCCTTGCCTTTCCATTGCGCGCCTGAGCTTTGGAACGGCATCAGCCTTGGCAGATGCTGGTCGCTGAACGGCGCCGAGCCGCCATCGACCAGGAAGACGACCGGCGCCTCCAGGCCCTTGGCGGCGTGCACGGTCATCACGCGGACTTCGTCGCGCGTCTGGTCCATTTCACGCTTGATTTCGGGACCGGCGTTTTCCAGGGTCGAGAGGAAGGATTCCAGCCCCGGCAGGCCGGTCCGCTCCTCGGCCAGGCAGAAGCTCAGGAACTCGTCGAGGATGTCGCCGGCTTCCGGACCGAGCCGTGCCGTCATCCTGCGGCGCAGGCCGTCGCGCGCCAGAAGTGCGGCATAGAATTCGAACACCGGCTTGAACGCCACTTCGGTTGCCCAGGCGTCGAGCCGGCTAACGACAGCGGCGAGGGCCACATCCTCGGTCGCGTGCTGCCGCAGCGAGGCGATCAGCGATTGGCCCTTCGGCCTCGAGCCGGCGAGCGCCAGCAGCGTTTCCTCGGAGATATCGAAGATCGGGCTGCGCAGCGCCGCGGCCAGGGACAGGTCGTCCTCCGGCTGGATCAGGAAATGTCCGAGCGCGATCAGGTCCTGCACGGCGATATGGCCGGGCAGGCTCAGCCTGTCCGCGCCAGCGACCGGGATCTGGCGGTTCTTCAGGCTGCGTGACAACGCATGGACGAAGCGGTCGCGCTTGCGCACCAGGACCAGGATGTCGCCGGCGCTCAGTTTCCTGCCCTTGCCTTCGATAACCTCGCCATTGCGCAGCCAGTTCTGGATGGTGGTGGCGACATGCTCGGCCACGCGCACGGCGGGCGCGCTGGCATGGTTGACCGGCAAGGTCCAGTCGTCCGGCTCCTCGACCATTTCGGCTCCGATCGAGGGCCAAACCTCGACATAGCCCGGCGCGTCGTTGCGGATCGCCTTGTGGCTGAGTGGGTCGGGATCGTGGCTGATGCCACGCCGCACGCCAGGTTCCTCGAAGACGCGGTCGACGGCGGCCAGCACATCGTCGCTGGACCGAAACGACCAGGTGAGCTTGAGGTTGGCGAAAGCGGCTTCGGCGTCGCGCACGCGCCCGGCAAACAGAAGCCGGCTGTCGGCAAAGGAATCGGGCGCCGCGCCCTGGAAGGAGTAGATCGACTGCTTTTCGTCGCCCACGGCAAAGATCGTGCGCGTGACCGCCTCGCGCTGGCCAAGCCCGGCAAAGAACTCTTCCGTCAGCTTCTTCACCACCTCCCACTGGTCCGGGCTGGTGTCCTGCGCCTCGTCGAGCAGGATGTGGTCGATGCCCTGGTCGAGCTTGAACTGCACCCATGGCCCGGCATCGGGCCGCGACAAAAGGCTGACCGTGCGCGTGATGAGGTCGTTGAAGTCGAGGAAGCCGCGCCCGCGCTTCAACTGTTCGTAGCGCGCGATCAGCCAGCCGGCGATCGTCAATGCCGCCGCTGTCCCCTCGAGCATGCGGAACAGCGCCAGCCTGTCCGACACGTCGAGGATGGCCTTGGCCGCGGCCAGATAGCGATCGGCCAGGTCCGGCAGCCGGTCGACGAGCGCCTTCTTGAAGATCTTGGGCGGGTCGTAGGGGTCGCCGTCGGCCTTGAGGAAGGCTTTTGCCAGGAGCCGCAGCCGGCGGATCGGGTCGGGTTCCGCGAATGCGCCCCGCGCATAAGGGATAACGTTGTTCAGCGCCTGCCGCGCGTCGGCGGCTTCGGCGGCCTGCGCGAACTCGGCGAACTGGCTTGGTGCAAAGCCAGGCAGCGGCCAGAGCGAAGCGGCGATGTCCTCGGCCGTCTGTCCGGGCCTGAAGCCGAATTCGGCGAAGAGCGGCCGAAAATCTCGATCCTTGCCCAGCTTGGCGATGAAGTCGCGCAGCTCGTCGCGCCTGCCGACGATTTCGGCGAGCAGTGAATCGAGCCCGAACTCGCCGCCGCGTTCCAGCACGGTGGCAAAGGCTTCCGCCAGGCCTTCGACGCCGGCGCCAGCGCCCGAGATCATGTCGCGCCGGGCATCGGCGAACAGCGAGGCCTCCATCTGCGGATCGAGCATCTCGAAATGCGCCGGTATGTTGGCTTCGAGCGGGAACTGGTGCAGCACCGATTCGCAGAAGGCGTGGATGGTCTGGATCTTCAGTCCGCCCGGCGTCTCGAGCGCCTCGGCAAACAGCCGGCGCGCGCGCCGCATCGTGTCACGGTCGGCGCCGCGGCCGTCGAGCGCCACGATCCGCGCCGCAAGCTCCTCGTCCGGCAGGGATGTCCATTCCGACAGCGTGGAAAACACGCGGTTCGACATGTTGGCGGCGGCCGCCCGCGTATAGGTCAGGCACAGGATCTTCGACGGGTCGGTGCCGTTGAGCAGCAGCCGGATCACGCGCTGCGCCAGGACATGCGTCTTGCCCGAGCCGGCATTGGCAGAGACCCAGGCCGAATTGGCCGGGTCGGAGGCGCGCGCCTGGCTGGCGGCGGTATCGGACGGGATCGGATATTTCATCCTTCCGCCTCGTCTTCGCTGGCTCCGCCGGCCGACCATTCGAGCACGCGCGCCAGATGGTCGTAGTCGCCGTCGGCTTCGCCCTCCCGGAACGGCAGCGCGCGCGACAGATAGCCGGTGGAAGGATCCGCATAGTGGAACAGCAGCCGCTCCAGCCGCGCCCATGCCTCTTCCGACAGGTCGTTGGCGGTGCGCGGCTTGCGGCTGTATTCGAGGATCGATTCCTCGAACACCTCGCCATTCGGCTTCAGCCGAACGAAGGCGAGCTGCGACGGCTCGCGAATGCCGAGCTCCTTGAAGGCGCCGCGCCTGAGCAGCGCGCCTTCGAGCGCAAGCTGCGGCGACAGCAGCGTGTGCGCTTGTGCCTTGGAGGGCGAGGAGCCTGTCTTGTAGTCGAGTATGTCGGCCATGCCGCCGGCCAGCAGGTCGACGCGGTCGGCATAGCCGGACAGCGTCACGCCGGTGCGGCCAACGACCGTCTTGTCGGCGCGCTCCTCTGCGTAACGCCTCGCGACTGCATCGGCGCGGCCATGCTCCCATTCGATGATGTTTTCGGCAAGCTTTTCGAAACGCGGCCACCACACCGCTTCGATATCCGGCGGAAGCTTTGCGTCGGCAAAGCAAATCCGCCCGGCTTCGATGAGGTTTGCCAGCGCGTTCGGCGCCCTCGGATCCTCGACCCGTCGTGAGAACAGATGCAGGATTTCGTGGAACAACGTGCCGCGTTCGGCGGCGCCCGGATCGCGGATCAGCGGCTCGAGCGGCGAGAGCCCGAGGATGCGCCGCGCATAGACCGCGTAAGGGTCGCGGCGCAGCGTCTCGATCTCGGTGACCGAGAAATGCTGCGGGCGCATGCTGAGCGGCGGCTTCGGCTGCGGGCGCGCCGCGAAATCCTTCTTCTCGCCGGCATCGAGCGCGCGGGCCCAGGCAAGCAGCGCGTCGCCGCGCCGGCGAAGCGCCGTCGCCGGCTCCTTGCCGACGAAGGTGAGGATGCGTTGCAGCCAGCGCGACGGCACCGCCGGCGCATCGCCGGAGCGCGCCGAACGCGTCAGCACCACGTCGGCGGCGCCCATCGCCATCTGGAAATCATGCGCGGCAAGGCCGATCCGCCGTTCCGGCGGTTCGAGGTCGATGCCGGTCTTCATCAGCCGCGACATGAAGCGGTCGCTCTCGGGCTTGCGTGGCCACACCCCCTCGTTCAGCCCGCCGATGACCAGCGTATCGACATTCTGCAGCCGGGCCTCCAGCGCGCCCCAGATGGCGATGTTGCGGTCGGTTCCTTGCCCCGGCTTCACCGTTTCCGGTGCGATCAGCGCTTCGATCACGTCGGGCCATTCGCTGGCGGCGAAGGTGAAGGGCGAGGACGCGGCCACCAGCCCGCGCAGCAGCTCGGCGAGCTTGTCGCCAGCATCGCCAGCGTAGAGTTCCGCGAGGCTGCCATCGGCGGTGCGCCCCAGGTCTTCCAGTGCTGCAACGCTTGCGCGCGTCAGCGTGGCGATATCGGCGTCCTTCTCCTGCCGCATTGCGGTGAGAGGCAAGAGCGCATTGATAAGACGGCTAAGCAAGCCGCGCGCTTGCTCGATGCCGCGCACGGTGAGACGCGAGAACCAGAAGGGCTGGCGCGTGTCGCCGCTCAGTTCCGCGAGCCGTGTCTCGAAAAGCACGCCGAGCGATGCGACGTCGGGCCGGCCCGTGCCGCCGCGCAGCGCCACCAGCTCGACCAGTTCGGCCGCCTTGCGCACGGTCTGGCGCTCAAGGCCGAGACCGAGCAGCGGATGCTTGAGCAGGGACAGCAGGCCAACCGGGTCATTGGGCCGGAATGCGGCGCCCAGCGCCAGCCTGAGCAGGCTGGAGGCCGGCGTGTTGACGAGCGGCGCGCCGCCGGAATCGTCGGCAATGACGCCGAAGCGCAGGAGCTCGGCCGAGACCCGCCGCGCCAGCGCCCGGTCGCCGGTGACGAGCGCCGCGCGTTTGCCTGGCGCCTCGACCGCGCGCTTCAGCGCAATGGCGATTGCCGCCGCCTCGTCACGCTCGTTGGCCGCTTCCAACAGCGTCACGCCGGCAAGCGCCTGCTCGACATCGTCTGTCGTGAAGCGTGGCCGCGTCTCGGTCCAGTATTCGGTGGTTTCGGCCGGCCGCAACGCCTCGCCGACAAGCGCCGCGCGCAGCGCAAGCGGCGTTGGCGCGGTGACGACATCCTCGACGTCGCGGCGCGGAATGCCGATGCCGCCGATCAGCTTGGCCAGGCCATATTGCGGGTGGCCGAGCGTTGCCGGGCGCGCGCCGGGCGCCGTGATCGCCGCGAAGGATGCGTCGTCCAGCTCGCGGTCGAGCCCGGGCAGCACGACGGCGCCGTTCGGCAGGCCGGCGATGACGGCAAGCAGTTCGGCCGTGGCGGGAATGGAGCCGGTCGAACCGGCGGCGATCACCGGCCCCGCCGGGGGATTGCGCTTCAGCCGCGCCGCCTCCAGGCGGATCAGCGCGCTGCGATGCGCCGCCGGATTGGAGCGGTTGCGCTCCCTGAGCAGTTCCGGCCAGTTGTCGGTGACGATGCCGAGGAAATCGAGCGTCACCTGCCACCAGCCGGCGAGATTGCCGGTGACGAGCGTCGCGAGCTTCGCCCAGTCCGTGCCCTCGGTCTCGATCTCGTCCATCAGCCGGGCGAGGTCGCGCGCCAGCCAAATGGCGTCGGCGGCCGAGGTCGGCACGACGAATTCCTCGTTGAACCGGGCCCTGACATGGTCCGGCAGGCTTTCCTTCCAGGCTCGCACCAGCGGCGCCAGCAACAACAGCCGTTCCTGCGCGGCGATCGGCGGCGCTAGCTCGATGGCCGGCCCTGCTTCGGCGTCGAAGGCCGCCTCGTCCTCGTCGAATTCGCCGAGCGGCCGCACCGTCGGCAGGATGGCGGAGCGTTTTCCAAGAGCGTCGACGAAGGCGCCGCGCAAGGCACGCGCCGCGCGCCTGGTCGGCACATAGATGGTGGCGTCGGCCAGCGCCAGCGGATCGCCGTCGAAGCGGAAACCGGGGATCAGGCTGCCATCAAGCAACGCCTCCGCCAGCGTCGGCAGGAACGGCGCTCCGGGCGGGATGGAAAGGACGCGGCGCGTGCCGCTCATACCGCATTAGATCGCCGTGCGCCCGCTTGGGCGCACAAAGGACGATCTAACTCTTTGAGTCTACGCATCGTGCTTACCGAAAATCGGGACCGATTTTCGGGCCGATGCGGTTGCGAGCGCGCCGGTCACCGCAGCTTCGGCGGCTGGAATGGCGTCCGGCGTGCCGACGGTGATCCAGCGGCCGTTCATCTTCATGCCGAACAGGCGCCCGGCGGCGATCGCCCTGTCGAAATAGAGGTTGAGCGAGTGCGAGCCTGTCGGCGCGTCCTTGAAGACGCGCGGATGGATGATCGCGGCACCCGCATAGATCAGCCCCGTCGGGTCGCCTTTCGAACGCCGCAGCGCGCCGTCGGGCGCCACCAGGAAGTCGGTGCCCACGCAGTGCCCGGTGGCTGAGTCGAGATCGGTAAGCATCAGCAGAATATCCATTCTGCCGGCGTCCCATGCAAGGGCAAGACGCTCGAGGCTGGGTTTGCCGCTGTCGATCCAGAAAGTATCGGCGTTGATGATGTAGAAGGGCTCGCCGCCCAGGAGCGGCAGCGCCTTGACGATGCCTCCAGCCGATTCAAGCAGCGCCTCGCGCTCGTCGGAGATGACGATCTTCGGCGTCCGGCGAGCGGCGACATGGGCGACGATCTGCTCCGGCAGATAGTGCACGTTGACGACGGCCTTGGCGACGCCGGCGGCCTCGAGGCTGTCCAGTCCCCAGTCGAGCAAGGTCTTGCCGGCGATCTTCACCAGCGGCTTGGGCAGCGTGTCGGTGATCGGGCGCATACGCTTGCCGAGGCCGGCCGCCAGCACCATCGCGGTCGTCGGCTTCATGGCGTGCGTTCCTCGAGCAGGCCGTGGGCCATGTAGAAATCCTTCAGGCCTGCCAGCGCCGGATGCGCCAGCGCCCGCCTCAGATAATCGCGGATGCGCGGCAGGTGCTTCAGATAGTAAGGCTTGCCGTCGCGCTTTTCGAGCCGCACGAAGATGCCGAGTATCTTCGAATTGCGCTGCGCCGCCATCATCGCATAGGCCTCGGCGAAAGCGGCCTCGTCGAAGGCGCCGGCGGCATGCCGGGCCGCGACATAGGCCGCGACCGTCCGCCGCTCGATCTCGGGCGACACGGTGACGCGGGCATCCATGGCCAAGGAGGCGACGTCATAGGCGGACGGCCCGTTCAGCGCGTCCTGCACGTCGACGATGCCGAGCCGGTCGAGGCCGGAACGCTCGGCGCGCCAGATGATGTTGGGCGAATGGAAGTCGCGCAGCATCAACGTGTATTCACCGCCCTCGAGCCGGTCGAGAAGCCCATTCCATACCTTGTGGTAGCCTGCCCGCAACCCATCATTTGCCGGCTCGCCGGTAATCCATGGCACATACCAGTCGACCAGCAGGTCGGCCTCGATCAGCATGGCGTCGCGATCGAAAGGCGGCACGTCATGGAACACGCCGGGCGCTGCTTCCATGCGCTCGGCCCAGGCCTTGCCATGCATCATGGCCAGCAGCTCTGCCGCCGCTTCGTAGCGTTCGGCGATGGGCTGGCCGTCCTGGCCGAGGAAGCCTTCGGAGCCGAGATGCTCGAGCAGCAGGAACCCCTGGTCGAGGTCCTGGGCATGGATCGCCGGCACGCTGACGCCGGCGGCAAGCAGCGCCCGGTCGATGGCGACGAAGGCGGTGACGGATTGGGCCGTGTGGGCGATCACCGCATAGGGCTTGCCGTCACGCACCGGCGGCCCCAGCACGAGGCGCGGCGAATTCATCAGCACGCGCGGCGCTTCGCCGGGCAGCGCGACGATCTCGTAGGAGCGCGCCGAAGCATCGCCGACAAAGTGGCGGCGGCTGGCTTCGCCCCATCCTGCGGAGGCCAGGAAGTCGCGCATGGCCAGTGACCGCGCCACCCGCTCGAAGACCAGGCCCTGGCCCGACAGCCGCGCCAAGCGACCTTCGCCATCTTCGGCGAGATCGACCCACAGCGCTATTCCCGGCAATCGGTCTCCGGCCCGTTCCGGCCATTCGACGAGCGCCGCTCCTTGGAGGAGCGCATCGTCGAGGCCGAGCTCGTCGAGTTCCTCCGGCGCGGACAACCGATAGAGGTCGAAATGATGGACCGGGATGCGCGTCTCGTAGCTCTGCACCAGCGTGAAGGTTGGGCTCGGAACCTCGAGATCGGCGTCGTCGGCCAGCGCCCGGATCAGCGCCCGGGCCAGCGTCGACTTGCCGGCGCCCAGATCGCCCTTGAGCGCGATCGCATCGCCTGGGCGCAACGCTATGGCGAGGTCCTCGCCAAGTCTTGCCGTTGCCGCCTCGTCGGCGAGAAAGCGCTCCAGCACCGTTTCTGCCATGTTGGTCGCGCTACTCGGCCGCGTCGCGGATGCCGGCCGGCGTATCCGGAATGCCCGAAGGTTTGTCCGGGAAGGTGCAGATGACCGTGGTGCCCTTGTCCGTGCCGGTTTCGATACGGACGGTTCCGCCATGCAATTCGACGAAGCTCTTGACGATCGAGAGCCCCAGCCCGGCGCCGCGCCGGCGCCCGCCATTGGCGCGCGGCTCGAAGCGGCGGAAGACCGATTCCAGCACGTCCGGCGACATGCCGGGGCCGTCATCATGCACCGAGAACTCGACGCTGTCGGCCAGCCGGCGGCATGTCAGCGTGATCGTGCTAGCCTCGGGCGCATAGTTCGCCGCGTTGCTGAGCAGGTTGTAGAGGATCTGGCGGATGCGGGTCTCGTCGCCATGGAAGCTCGCCGGCGCCTCCGCCGCGTCGATCGCAAGCTTGATCCGGTGTTCGTCCAGCCGGTCGGCGACCAGTTCGGCGGCCGCGGCGATCGTCCGGTCGATGTTCATTTCGGAAATGTCGAGCTGCATGATGCCGGCATCGACGGTCGCCAGGTCGAGAATATCGTTGACGATGGTGAGCAGCACCGAGGACGACGAGCCGACATGCTCGACATATTCACGCTGCTTCGAGGTCAGCGGACCGGTCGAGGACAGCGACAGAAGCTCGGTGAAGCCGATGATGTTGGTCAGCGGCGAGCGCAGCTCATAGGACACGTGCTGCACGAACTCGTTCTTCAACTGGTCGGATTTCTCCAGCGCCTCGTTCCTGTCCTTCAGGGCCCGCTCGACATTGACGGTGTCGGTGACGTCGACGAAGGTGATCATCACCTGGCCGTTGGGCAGGTGGATCACCGCGTAGCTCAGCACCGTGCCGTCGACCAGTTCGATCTGGCCGCGGCGGTCGCGCCGTTCGTCGTCGAAGCCGGTGACCGCGGCGACGAAACCGCCCCACGGGCTGTTGGCGGCGCGCTGGTCGCACAGGTCGCGGATGGCCGACACGTGGACGTTGGGCTTGGCCGCATCCGCCGTCAGCCCCCACAGCGCGACGAAGGCCGGATTGGACAGGCGCAGCCGCCCGTCCGGGCCGAACACGACCACGCCTTCGGCAAGGTTGTCCAGCGTCTCGCCCTGCACCCGCACGGCGGTCTGGTAGCGGCTTTCGAGGTCCATCTTCTCGGTCAGGTTCTCGAACACCCAGGTGACGCCGCCCTTCGGCTGCGGGTTCGCCACCACGCGGATCGTCTTGCCGTCCGGCAGGTGCCACCAATGCTCCTGCGATTCGACCGCGCGATAGGCGCTGAGCAGGTTTTCCTTCCAGCGCCGCCACTCCGGCTGTTCGGCGATCTTGCCTTCGCTGCGCAGCCGGTCGAGCAGCAGCGTATTGGAAGGAGCGCTGAGCAGGAAGCCCGAGTCGAGACCCCACAGCTTCTGGAAGGCCTGGTTGAAGAAGCGCAGCTTCTCCTCGGTGTCGAAGATCGCCACGGCGGTGTTCAGCTGGTCGAGCGTGTCAGCATGGCTGCGCACGGTCCGCTCATATTCGGCGCGGATCGTCTCGGCGGCACTGGTGTCGCAGGCGAGCCCGGCCGAACCGTCGGCGCCGGCGAAGTCGGTGACCGCGAACACCCGGCGGTCGCCTTCGATCACGGTTGAAAGCGTCTGTTCGAAGACCGCGCGTGACTTGTGCAGCTCGGCGATCTGCTCGCGCGCCTGGCCGCCGAGGAATTCCTTGCCGTCGCGCACGGCCGCGGCGGCGTTTTCCGCCTCCACCGCCTCGGCATAGGCGCGATTGACCCATTGCAATCGCCCGTCCGCCGCGCGCAGCCATGCCGGCATCTTCAGCGCGTCGAGCAGGCCGACCATGGTGTCGTGGTCGGCGCCGAGCCGCAGGTTCTCGATCTTCAGCCTGGCCTGGTTGCGCAGCGTCTCCGACAGCGAGATGAAGCGCACCAGCACATGCGCCGCGCTCTTGCGGCCATGCACCTCGAGCGGCACGCCGGCCTGCGTCTCGATGATGAGGTCGAAGACCTTAGCCTGTTCGCGCAACGCGGCGACCGCGTGCTCCAATGCCGCCGCCGAGCGCGGCATCAGCCAGCGGCCGAAGGCGAGGAAAGCGGATCTGTCGTCGGGCGCGCCGCTTTCCAGCGGCAGGCTGCCGATGAGTTCGGGTTTCTTGTTGTCCGTGGTCCAGACGACGACGCGCTGGTCGCGCAGATTGAGCAGCGCCTCGGAGCGCTGCAGGGCCGCGTTGACGTCCGCGATGCGGGCCCTGAGCTGGACATTCTGCGAGGCGGTGCGGGCGCGCTCGCGGATCAGGAAGATGGCCGAGACCAGCGCCGCGCCCATGACGCCGACGAACATGGCGAGCTGCATGACCTCGACGGTGCTGACCGGCGCTCCAGCCTTTTCCGGAATGCCTGTCTCGGCGTGGACGGCAAAGGCGAGCAGCGGACTGGCAAGCGCCGAGGTGGCCAGAAGCAGGGCCAGCCGCAAGCCGGCACGAAAACCACCGCCTTTCACGGCAGGGCCGCCCTCGTTCGAATCCTCATGGCCGCCGGAAACGGCCTTTCCCGCGCGTGGCGGGTAATCCCCCGGCATGTCTTGGTCCTCTTCGCCGCTTGAATGCAAGACCGCCCTGAATGCGTCCCCCGGTCCAAAATGTCCCCGGACCGCGAATCACAACAATAACGCCTGCCGGAATCGGCGTGAAGAATCATTGGCGCAAAAAATAAAGCCGGGCGGAAAGTCAACCACCCGGCTTCAATATATGGTAGATAATTTCGGTTTGGTTAATAGCGGTAGTGTTCCGGCTTGTAAGGACCCTGCGGCGTCACGCCGATATAGGCGGCCTGTTCGCCCGACAGCTCGGTGAGCTTGGCGCCGAGCTTGTCGAGATGCAGCCGCGCCACCTTCTCATCGAGATGCTTGGGCAGCACATAGACCTGGTTCTGGTACTGGCCGTGCTTGCTGAAAAGCTCGATCTGCGCCAGCACCTGGTTGGTGAACGAGGCCGACATGACGAAGCTCGGATGCCCGGTGGCGTTGCCGAGGTTGAGCAGGCGGCCCTCGGACAGGAGGATCATCCGCTTGCCGTCCGGGAAGGTGATCAGGTCCACCTGCGGCTTGACGTTGGTCCATTTCAGGTTGCGCAGCGACGCCACCTGGATCTCGTTGTCGAAGTGGCCGATATTGCCGACGATGACCATGTCCTTCATGGACCGCATATGGTCGAGCGTGACGACATCCTTGTTGCCGGTGGTGGTGATGACGATGTCGGCGGTGGGGGCGGCGTCTTCCAGCGTGACCACCTCATAGCCGTCCATCGCCGCCTGCAATGCGCAGATCGGGTCGACTTCGGTGACCTTGACGCGGGCGCCGGCGCCGCGCAGCGAGGCCGACGAGCCCTTGCCGACGTCGCCGTAGCCGCAGACCACCGCGACCTTGCCGGCCATCATCGTATCGGTGCCGCGGCGGATGCCGTCGACCAGCGATTCCTTGCAGCCATACTTGTTGTCGAACTTCGACTTGGTGACCGAGTCGTTGACGTTGATCGCCGGGAAGGGCAGCAGGCCCTTCTTCTGCAGCTGGTACAGGCGGTTGACGCCGGTGGTGGTCTCCTCGGTGACGCCGCGGATGGCTTCCCTCTGCTTGGTGAAGAAGCCGGGCGAGGCCTTCAGGCGCTTCTTGATCTGGGCGAACAGGATCTCTTCCTCCTCGCTGCCGGGGTTGGACAACACGTCCTCACCGGCCTCGGCGCGCGCGCCGAGGAGGATGTACATGGTCGCGTCGCCGCCGTCGTCCAGGATCATGTTGGAGGTGCCGCCGTCGGCCCACTGGAAGATGCGGTCGGTGTAGGTCCAGTAATCCTCGAGCGTTTCGCCCTTGACGGCGAACACCGGGATGCCGGCCTCGGCGATCGCCGCCGCCGCGTGGTCCTGCGTCGAGAAGATGTTGCAGGAGGCCCAGCGGATGTCGGCGCCCAATGCCTTCAGCGTTTCGATCAGGACCGCCGTCTGGATGGTCATGTGCAGCGAGCCGGTGATGCGCGCGCCCTTGAGCGGCTTCTTGGCGCCGAACTCCTCGCGGCAGGCCATCAGGCCCGGCATTTCGGTTTCGGCGATCTCGATCTCCTTGCGGCCCCAGCCGGCAAGCGAGATGTCGGCGACCACATAGTCCTTGCTACCCGTCATGGCAGTGCTCCGGTGTGATTTATCTCAAGACCGCGCCGGCGCCGGGACGGCGCATGGAGGGCGCGAATTGCCGGCCTGACTAGCAGATCGGTCGATGGACGACAATGGGATATAAAGAAATCTTTATGCGCGCATATCTTCCGAGGAGGCGCCGATCGTCAGATTTCCTCGCCGAAGCGCGAGGCGACCAGTTTCTCCAGCGCGTCCATGGCCGGCACGGCTTCCGGGCCGCTGGCGATCACGCGGATCGAATAACCCGGGCTCGCCGCCAGCATCATCAGGCCCATGATCGACGTGCCGCCGACCTTCACGCCATCCTTCTCGACATGGATGGTGGCGTCGAAGCCGCTGGCGACCTGGACGAACTTGGCCGAAGCGCGCGCGTGCAGGCCGCGCTGGTTGATGATCGGGAACTCCCGCACCACCTCATCCGTCTGCGCCGATGTGTTCATTTGCTGCTCAGGAGCTGGCTGGCGACGTTGATGTATTTGCGGCCCGCCGCCTGCGCCTCGTCGAGCGCGGCGGTCATGTTGTCGCCCTTGCGGATCGACGAGAGCTTGATCAGCATCGGCAGGTTCATGCCCGCGATGACCTCGGTGCGGCCGGATTCCATCACCGAGATGGCGAGGTTGGAGGGAGTGCCGCCGAACATGTCGGTGAGCACGATGACGCCTGCGCCGGTGTCGACGCGCGCAACCGCGTCGACAATGTCGGCCCGGCGCTGCTCCATGTCGTCGTCGGCGCCGATCGCGACCGTCTCGAAATTGTCTTGCGGCCCGACGACATGCTCTACGGCATGCCGGAACTCGGTGGCGAGTTGACCGTGCGTCACGAGCACGAGTCCGATCATTCTCTGGTGGCTCCCGTCATCGCCGCTTCACAGGCGTATCTTATGTTCGCCAGCCATTCCAGGCGGCGGGAGCGCTATCTTGTCGACGCACGGCCGGTTGACAAGCCCAAAATTGCGGCAGCCCGGGCCATTTTGACGCATCGCAACAAAAAACCCGGGCCGGATCATGAAAAAGGCTGGATCGACAGCCGCGCCGCCAGCACCGGCAGCGCGGCCGTGACGTTTTGCCGGGCGATGTCGATCCGGGGCAGCCGGCACCCGTCGATCGTTTCGGTGGCCTCGTCCTGCAGGCGCGCCATTTCCGCCGGCTCGACAAGCCGCACCACAAGGTCGATCACGGCGGTCGGTTCGAAGGCGAGCTGTCGCGGTCCGATGCCGTGCACCTCGGCGAGGCCGGCGATGGCTGCCGGCGCGCGGCACACCAGCCGGCCGCCATGAGCGGTTATAAACAGCTGGTCGTCGCCGACCAGTCGGGAAAACACCCCGCGGGCGCGGCAGTGATCGAGGAGCGCCAGCGCCAGCGTCGTCTTGCCATTGCCCGAAGGTCCTGTGATCAGCACGCCGCGCTCACCGATCAGGATGGCCGTCCCATGGATGTTGCGGGGCTTTGCTTTTGCGTCCGGCATGCTCGGCCTGGCGATCAGCCTTCCGCCGGCAGCGCCACCACGAAGCGCGCGCCCTTGATCTCGCCGGGCTTGGTGCCTGGGATGTTCTCGGCCGTCAGCGTGCCGCCATGCGCCTCGACGATCTGGCGGCTGATCGACAGCCCGAGCCCGGAATTCTGGCCGAACGCCTCGCCGGCCGGCCGGTCGGTATAGAAGCGCTCGAAGATTCGGTCGATCTTCTCCACCCGGATGCCTGGGCCGTTGTCGTCGACGGTGACGATGTTGAACTTGCCCGCCCGAGCCAACGAGATCGCTATATGGCCGTGCTCGTCGGGCACGAAGGAGCGCGCGTTCTCGATCAGGTTGGTGATGACCTGGCCGATCCTGAGGTCATGGCCGACAACGAAATAGCCCTTGGCGCCGGTCGGCAGCTTGGCGACCTTGAGCTCGATCTCGACGGCCTTCTTGTTGCGCGTCGTTTCGCGCGAGACCGCGATGAGGTCTGTGATGAACTTCTTCAGATCGACGATTGCCGCATCCTCGCGCGCGAGTTCGGCATCGAGCCGCGAGGCGTCGGATATGTCGGTGATCAGCCGGTCGAGTCGCTTCACGTCGTGCTGGATGATCTCCATCAGCCGGCTGCGTGAGTTCTCGTTCTTCGCCAGTGGCAGTGTCTCCACCGCGCTGCGCAGCGACGTCAGCGGGTTCTTCAGTTCGTGCGACACGTCGGCGGCGAAGCTTTCGATCGCCTCGATTCTCGCGTACAGCGCATTCGTCATGTCGCGCACGGCAATGGACAGATTGCCGATCTCGTCCTGCCGGTCGGAAAAATCCGGGATCTCCTCGCGGCTCTTGACGCCGCGCCGGACCCTGACGGCGGCGGCGGAAAGCCGCCTGAGCGGATTGGCGATTGTGGATGCCAGAAGCATCGACAGGATCGCGGTGACCAGGGCCGCCACCCCGAACACGCGCAGGATCGCCTTGCGCTCGGCCGCGACGATCTTGTCGATATCGCCGCCTTCCGTCGACAGCATCAGCACGCCAAGCACGGCGCGGAAGCGCTGGATCGGCACCGCGACCGAGACGATCTGCTCGCCCTGTTCGCTCACCCGCACGATTGTCGAGGGGCTGCCGGTCAAGGCCTTGACCACTTCCGGGAACGCCGCGCCGTTGCCGCCGGGCTGCTCGTGATAGACCGGCAGGTCCTTGTTGCGGAAGAAGTCGAAGATGAACTTCTCGACTTGCTCCACGACGCCCGGCTGCTCATCATCGACGGGCGGCAGGTCGTAGCGCAGGATCTGGCCGCGTGAATAGAGGTGGCGCGAATCGAGCAGCAGGTTGGCGTCCCGGTCGTAGATGCGGGCGCGCGTGCGCGTCGGCGAGATCAGGCGCCTGAGCACCGGCGCGACGCGCTCGGGATTGATCGGGAAGTCGAGGTTGTCGAGCTGGTCGGAACCCGGCCCGAGGCTCTCGCCGGCCTGCAGCTCCAGCAGCTTTTCCGGGTCGATGCTGATTGAATCGGTCTCGACCGTCGCCGACGCCGCGATGGCGCCGGCGATGATCTCGCCCTGCGTCATCAGGCTTTCGACGCGCGCGTCGATCAGCCCGTCGCGAAAGGTGTTGAGATAAAGGATGCCGGTGACCAGCACGGCGAGGCCGGCCATATTGAGGAACAGGATGCGTCGCGTCAGGCTGGAGAAGATGTGATGGCCGAGAAACCGGCGCATCGGCACCGTGAATTTCGACACGAAGGCGGGCACGATCCGCGGCGGACGCTTTGCCGCGCCCGCCCGTCTGCCTCGCTCTACTTCCACTGCCATCGAATAGCAGGCCCTGCTTAGTTAGTGAGTCGTGAGTAGGCAGTAGGGAATAGAGAAATGGTTGGCTGGCTGCGGCCATACATGAGTGGCCGCTCGCACCATCAAAACTAACGACGGACTATTCCCTGCTGCCTACTCACGACTGCCTATTCATCATGCTTCGCGGAACCGGTACCCGACTCCGTAAAGGGTTTCGATCATCTCGAAGTCGTCGTCGACGGCCTTGAACTTCTTGCGCAACCGCTTGATGTGGCTGTCGATGGTGCGGTCGTCGACATAGACCTGTTCATCATAGGCCGAATCCATCAGCGCATCACGGCTTTTTACCACGCCGGGGCGCTGTGCCAGCGAATGCAGGATGAGGAACTCGGTCACCGTCAACGTCACCGGCTCGCCCTTCCAGGTGCAGGTATGGCGCTCCTGGTCCATCACCAACTGGCCGCGTTCGAGCGAGCGGGCCTGCTGGGTAGGAGCCTTGGCCGCCGCCTCGCGGGCGCTGGTCCGGCGCAGCACCGCGCGCACGCGCTCGACGAGCAGGCGCTGCGAGAACGGTTTGCGGATGAAGTCGTCGGCACCCATCTTGAGGCCGAACAATTCGTCGATCTCGTCGTCCTTCGAAGTCAGGAAGATGACCGGCAGGTCCGACTTCTGGCGCATGCGGCGCAATAGTTCCATGCCGTCCATGCGCGGCATCTTGATGTCGAGGATGGCGAGATTCGGCGGCCGCGCCGCCAGGCCTTCCAGCGCCGACGCGCCGTCGGTGTAGGTTTCGACCCGATAGCCCTCGGATTCGAGCGCGATCGACACCGAGGTCAGAATGTTGCGGTCGTCGTCGACAAGCGCGATTGTTGCCATTTCAAGCGGCTCCCTCATGAGCTGTCCCTTCTGTCGTCGAGAAGGGGCTTTTGCAGGACAAATTGGGTACAAAATGTGGCACGGGCCCTGTCCGAAGTCACGGGCGGCCTGCCGCTACACACGATCGCACCCATATTGGGATTGGACGAAGCAAGCCTGCCAATCCTTTGGGCAACCTCTGTGACTTTTTGCACATATAAACGATTTAAACAACTTTCAAATTTTTTAAATCGATTAATGATTTGATATCATTCGGCTTTTCTGGTTCTGAACCTGACAGCCCCAGTGCGGGCTTCGGGAAACCTCCCGTCACATGCGGCCAAATCCAGAGAGGAAATTTGATGTCGGAAGCCGGCAAACGCAATCCCGACTGCGCCATCGACGCGATCGGCCTGAAGACCACGGGCATGGTGCGCTACAATTTCGGCGCGGCCGAGCTCTACGAGGAGGCGATCCGGCGCGGCGAGGCGAGACTGACGGCTCAGGGCGCGCTGGTCGCCGAGACCGGCCAGCACACCGGGCGTTCGCCCAAGGACAAATTCGTCGTGCGCGACGACAACACCGAACGCCAGGTCTGGTGGGACAACAACAAGGCGATCTCGCCCGCCCAGTTCGAAACGCTGCTTGCCGATTTCCGTGCCCATGCGGTCGGCAAGGATCTCTACGTCCAGGACCTCGTCGGCGGCGCCGACGCCAGTCTCAAGCTGCCGGCCCGGGTCGTCACCGAACTCGCCTGGCACTCGCTGTTCATCCGCAACCTGCTGATCCGCCCCGAAGCGGCGGAGCTCGAGCGTTTCGTGCCGCAGATGACGGTCATCGACCTGCCCTCCTTCCGCGCCGATCCGGCGCGCCACGGCACCCGCGGCGAGACGGTGATCGCGGTCGATCTCAACCGCAAGATCGTGCTGATCGGCGGCACCTCCTATGCCGGCGAGATGAAGAAGTCGGTGTTCACGATGCTGAATTATCTGCTGCCGGCAAAGGGCGTGATGCCGATGCATTGCTCGGCCAATGAGGGGCCGGATGGCGACGCCGCCGTCTTTTTCGGCCTGTCGGGCACCGGCAAGACGACGCTGTCGGCGGATCCGTCGCGCACGTTGATCGGCGACGACGAGCATGGCTGGGGCCCGCACGGCATCTTCAATTTCGAGGGCGGCTGCTACGCCAAGACGATCCGGCTCTCGGCCGAGGCCGAGCCGGAAATCTTCGCCACCACGCAGCGCTTCGGCACGGTTCTGGAAAACGTCGTGCTCGACGCCGGCCGCGTGCCGGACTTCAACGACGGCAGCCTCACCGAAAACACGCGCTGCGCCTATCCGCTGGACTTCATCCCCAACGCCTCCAAGACCGGCCGTGCGGGACATCCGAAGAACATCATCATGCTGACCGCCGACGCTTTCGGCGTCATGCCGCCGATCGCCAGGCTGACGCCGGCTCAGGCCATGTACCACTTCCTGTCGGGCTATACCGCCAAGGTCGCGGGCACTGAAAAAGGCGTCACCGAACCGGAGGCGACCTTCTCGACCTGCTTCGGCGCCCCGTTCATGCCGCGCCATCCGTCCGAATACGGCAATCTGCTGCGCGAGCTCATCGCCGGCCATGGCGTCGATTGCTGGCTGGTCAACACCGGCTGGACCGGCGGCGCCTATGGCGTCGGCCGTCGCATGCCGATCAAGGTGACGCGCGCCTTGCTCGGCGCCGCGCTCGACGGATCGCTGAAATCGGCCGCGTTCCGCACCGACGCCAATTTCGGCTTCGAGGTGCCGGTGGCGGTTCCGGGCGTCGACGGCGCCATTCTCGACCCGCGCTCGACCTGGGCCGATGCGGCCGCCTACGACCGTCAGGCCGCGAAGTTGGTCAGCATGTTCGCGACCAATTTCGAGAAGTTCGAACGCCACGTCGACGCCACCATCCTCGGCGCCGCGCCGCGCTTGCAGGAAGCGGCGGAATAGTCGCCGTCTCCTGACGTCTTTCCCTCCAGGGCCCGGCCTCACGCCGGGCCTTTTCTTTTTGCCGTAGCCGCGTCATGAGTGCGCGCATGGCAAGTGACGAAGACATCATCATCAGCGGCGAAGCGGTCATCCGTCCGGCTGACCTGCATGAGGATTTCATCCGCTCGTCAGGTCCGGGCGGCCAGAACGTCAACAAGGTGGCCACCGCCGTGCAGTTGCGCTTCGACGCGGCGAACGCTTCGGGCCTTAGCGAGCGCGTGCGCGTACGCGCCATCAAGCTTGCGGGCCAGCGCGCCACCAAGGACGGCGTCATCGTCATCGAGGCAGGCCGGTTCCGCACCCAGGAGCAGAACCGCGCCGATGCGCGGGCGCGGCTGACCGCGTTGATCGCCAAGGCGGCCGAGCCGCCACCGCCGCCACGCAAGAAGACCAGGCCGTCCAAGGGCGCCGTGGAGCGTCGCCTGAAGAGCAAGGCGGGCCGGTCGACGGTCAAGAAGCTGCGCGGCCGGGTCGATAACGATTAGGCACGGTTCAATCAGCGCTTCCAATTCAGGGTTGCAGATGGCAAGCTCAGGTTGCTGCAAACAGCGAGGAGACCAGCCATGGGTATTTTCGATTTCGTCAAAGGCGTGGGCAAGAAGCTCGGCATCGGCGGTGACGACGAGGCTTCGCCAAACGCGGATACGTTGAAGAAGGAGCTCGACTCGCACAAGCTCGGCACGGACGGCGTCGAGGTCGCCGTTCAGGGCGACACCGCGGTGCTGAAGGGCACCGTCAAGGATCAGTCGGTCTTCGAAAAGGCGGTGATCGCCGTCGGCAATACGCTTGGCGTCTCCAAGGTGCAGGCGGACGAGCTTAAAGTCGCGCCCGAAGCCGGCCAGGCGGCGCCGGCCAAGCAGCCGACGCTCTACACGGTTCAGAAGGGCGACAATCTCTGGAAGATCGCCGAAAAATGTTACGGCAAGGGACAGGGCGCGAAGAGCAACGTCATCTTCGAGGCCAACAAGCCGATGCTGACGCATCCCGACAAGATCTATCCGGGTCAGGTGCTGCGCATACCGGATATCAACCAGGCCTGAGGGGTGATCGACGAGATTGAGCAAACGGCGGCTTTCGGGTCGCCGTTTTCGTTTGCCGGTGGCATGCTGTAGCCGGATGATTTCAGGTCGAATCGACCTTAAATCTGAATCCGCCTTTAAATCAAAGAGATAGAACACGATGTCATCCGAAAGCCGCTTCACACTTTTCGGCATCATGCTCTGGGGTGGATAAAGCCGGATAGACCCATGCTCGTTTTGCCCAAAGGCGTCCGCCATATGCCGGGCTATCTCGCGCGCCCGGCCCAGGAGGCGCTGGTCGAGGAGATCAGGCGTGTCGTTCAGGCCGCGCCCCTCTACGTGCCGGCCATGCCGCGCAGCGGCAAGGAGATGAGCGTGCGCATGACCAATTGCGGCGCGCTCGGCTGGGTGACCGACAAGGAGCACGGTTATCGCTACCAGCCGGCGCATCCGGTGACGGGTGAGCCTTGGCCGCCTATCCCGGAACCGCTGCTGCAATTGTGGCGCGAGGTCTCCGCCTATCCGCATTCGCCCGAGGCATGCTTGGTCAACTTCTATGCGACCGATGCCAAAATGGGCCTGCATCAGGACCGCGACGAGAAGGATTTCGCCGCCCCCGTCGTGTCGGTCTCGCTGGGCGACGACTGCCTGTTCCGGGTCGGCCAGAACACCCGCGAGGGTGGCACGAAATCGTTCAGGCTGAAGAGCGGCGATGTCGTCGTGCTTGGTGGCGAAGGGCGCCTCGCGTTCCACGGCGTCGACCGCATCTACCCGGCGACCTCGGCGCTCCTCAAAAATGGCGGCCGTATCAACCTGACGCTGCGGCGGGTGACGCTGCCTGGCTGAGCCCTGGGAGATCTTCCGAGCGGCGGTTGCGTTCCTTTGCGCCTGGGCGGCATGGGATCTGAAGCCCGTGCGCTACATTTTCATCGCGTGGAACGCCCTTATGGGCATTTCGGCGATTTCTCACGCCAACCATTACCTTGTCGACGTCATCGCGGGGTCCGCAATCGTTGCCTTTTCGATCCACGCGGTAAGCGAAGTGGTCCGCCGCCTGGAGCAGTGGTCCGCCTCGCGGCTACCGGCTGCTTCGCCGGGCGCGCGGCGTGCACAATGGGAGGGGATCGCGCTCGCTGCCTTCCTAAGGGGATCGGTGTGCGATCGTTCCCGGCTGCGGCAGCTCAAAGCTTCCTCAGCGCCACTTCCTCGATCAGGTGGTTGGCGCCCTTGCGCAGGATGAGATCGGCGCGCGCCCTGGTCGGCAGGATGTTTTCGCGCAGGTTCTTCAGGTTGATGTTGGCCCAGAGCCCCTCGGCGATGGCGCGCGCGGCATCCTCGGAAAGCTGCGAATAGCGGTGGAAGAAGGAGTCCGGATTGCGGAAGGCGGTCTCGCGCAGCCGCATGAAACGCTGGATGTACCACTGATGGATCAGCGTCTCGTCGGCGTCGATATAGATGGCGAAATCGAAGAAGTCGGACAGGAACGGCACGATCTTGCCGTCCTTCGGCAGCTTGCCCGGCTGCAGCACGTTGATGCCTTCGAAGATCAGTATGTCCGGCCGGTCGATGGTGACGAACTCGCCGGGAATGACGTCGTAGGTGAGGTGCGAATAAACCGGCGCACGCACGCTGCCTTGCGCCGACTTGATGCCGGACAGGAACCTGAGCAGCGCGCCGACGTCGTAGCTCTCGGGGAAGCCCTTGCGCTCCATGAGGCTCTCGCGACGCAGGATTTCGTTCGGCAAGAGGAAGCCGTCGGTGGTGATGAGATCGACCTTCGGGCTCGATGGCCAGCGCGCCAGAAGCTCCTTCAGCACGCGCGCCGTGGTCGACTTGCCGACCGCGACCGAGCCCGCGATGCCGATGATGAAGGGTGTCTTGATGACGTCCTGCGCCTTGAAGAAGGCCTGGCGCTGCCGGAACAGAAGCTGGCTTGCCTCGACATGCGCCGACAAAAGGCGTGAGAGCGACAGATAGATGCGCTTGACCTCTTCGAGGTCGACCGGATCGTTGAGCGAACGCAGCCGGTCGATCTCGTCCTCGGTCAGCGTCAGCGGCGTGTCGGCGCGGAACTGCGACCATTGCTCGGCGGAGAAGAAACGATAGGGGGAATACTTCTCGGTCGGGGCCAACTGGTCCATCGGGTTTCCTGCCCTCCTCGCCGTCAGCCCCAGGCCATCAACGCCGGGGACGCGACGCCTTCTCGGCGATGCCCGAGCGGCCGGTGCGGCCCTCGAGCTCCTTCAGCACGTCGTCCAGCGGAATGCCCGCTATGCCGAGGACGACCAGCCAATGATATATAAGATCGGCACTTTCCGAAATCAGCGCCTGCTTGTCGCCCTGGATGGCGGCGATCACCGATTCCACGGCCTCCTCGCCAAGCTTCTGCGCTGCCTTGTCCATGCCTTTGGCGAACAGCTTCGCCGTCCACGATTCCGGGTCGCCGGAATGGGCGCGTTGGTGGATGATCCGTTCCAGTTCGGCGAGCGAAAAGTCTGCCATGACAGTCATCTATCTGCTTGTTTAAGCATGATCTTTTCCGAAAACCGGTTCCCACCTTTCGGGATCATGCTTTAAGCCCGCTGGGCGGCCGAGTCCAGCCGCATCGGCAGACCGGCCTTGGCCATATGCGCCTTGGCCTCGGCGATCGTATAGGTGCCGAAATGGAAGATCGAGGCGGCAAGCACTGCGCCCGCATGGCCGTCGCGGATACCTTCGACCAGGTGATCGAGCGTCCCGACGCCGCCCGATGCGATCACCGGCACGCGCACCGCGTCGGCGATCGCGCGGGTCAGCGCAAGGTCGTAGCCCGCTTTGGTGCCGTCGCGGTCCATGGACGTCAAAAGGATCTCGCCGGCGCCGCGCTCGACCATCCGCCGGGCGAAATCGACGGCGTCGATGCCGGTCTTCTCGCGTCCGCCATGGGTGAATATCTCCCAGCGGTCGGCTTCCTCGCCCGTCGAGACCTTCTTGGCGTCGATGGCGACGACGATGCACTGGTTGCCGAACTTGTCGGCGGCCTCGGTGACGAAATCTGGGTTCTTCACCGCCGCCGTGTTGATCGACACCTTGTCGGCGCCGGCCAGGAGCAGCTTGCGGATATCGGCCACCTGGCGCACGCCGCCGCCGACGGTAAGCGGCATGAAGCATTGCTCGGCCGTCCTGGCGACCACGTCGAAGATCGTTTCGCGGTCGTCGGATGAAGCGGTGATATCGAGGAAGCAGAGCTCGTCGGCGCCGGCCGCGTCATAGGCCTTGGCGGCCTCGACAGGGTCGCCGGCATCGACGAGATCGACGAAATTGACGCCCTTGACCACGCGCCCGTTCTTGACGTCGAGGCAAGGGATGACGCGGGCCTTCAGCATCACTTGGCTTCCAGGGTCGAGAGCAGGTCGACCACCAGTTCGCCAACGAGCGGCGGCACGTCGCCCTTGGGGTCGAAGGCGGGATCGTAGGCGGAAATGGTCAGGCCGGCGATGGTCAGCGGGCCGGCGAGGCCGCACATCGCGGTGCGCATCTGTTCGGGCGCCGGACCGCCGGGCGTGGTGTAGCGGTTGGCCTGCAGCTCCTCGGGGTCGTGCACGTCGAGGTCGACATGCATGTGGACCCGGTTCGCGCCGTCGGCCTTCAGCCTTTGCGCCGCGCTCTTCCAGTCCGGGCATTCGGTGCGGATGACCGGCAGCTTTTCAAGCAGCTCCTTTTCGGCGCTGTCGAGGTCGCGCGCGTTGACCAGCACGCAACGCGAAGGATCGACCGGCTTGAAACCGGGGATCTGGTTCGCCATCGGCCGCCAGCAGAGCCCAAGCACGGTGGCCAGCGCCATGCCGTCGAGGAAGCCGGAGGTGGAGGTCTCCGGCGTGTTGAGATCGCCATGCTGGTCGGCCCAGATGATGGCGTCGGCACCTTCGCCGGCCACGGCGCCCGCGCTGGTCAGGCAGTTGCCCGCCAGCACGATCGGAAACCGCTTCTTGTCCAGCGCGATGCGGACCTCGCCCGAAACGGCGTTGCAGACGGCAAAGCCGGTGCCGATCTCGCGTTCCTGCTCGTCCTCGACCACCCTGCCGATGTCATGCACCTCGACATCATGGCCGGCGAGCTTCAGCGCCTCCGCCAGGCCGCCTGAGATCAGCGCGTCCGGGCCCTGGCCGCAGCCGCCGTGGAAATGGCCGCTGTCATAGGATGCCAGGATGATCGAAATGTTCACGGTCTTGCCTCCGCCCTCTCGCCGCGCAGGATCGCCAGCGCCTCGGCTGGCTCGATACGCCCGTCATATAGGGCGCGGCCCGAGATCGCGCCTTCAAGTTTCTTTGCGTCTGGCATGGTCATGCGCACGATATCGGCGATCGAAGCGAGGCCGCCGGACGCGATCACCGGAATGGACACCGCGTCCGCGAGGGTGATCGTCGAATCCCAGTTGATGCCGGTGAGCACGCCGTCACGGTCGATGTCGGTGTAGATGATGGCGGCGACGCCCGCGCCCTCGAACTTCTTCGCCAGCTCGATGACGCCGAGTTCGGAGGCCTCGGCCCAGCCTTCGACCGCGACCTTGCCGCCCTTGGCGTCGATGCCGACCGCGATCTTGCCGGGAAAGGCCTTGCAGGCTTCCTTCACCAATTCCGGCTCGCGCACGGCGATAGTGCCCAAAATGACGCGCGCCAGGCCGCGATCCAGCCAGTCCTCGATTTGCGGCAGCGTGCGGATGCCGCCGCCGAGCTGCACCGGGTTCTTCGTCGCCTTCAGGATGGCGCCGACCGCGGCGCTGTTGACGCTCTGGCCCTTGAAGGCGCCGTTGAGGTCGACGACGTGCAGCCACTCGAAGCCCTGCTCCTCGAACGCTTTCGCCTGGGCCGCCGGGTCATCGTTGTAGATGGTGGCGGTGGCCATGTCGCCGTGTTTCAGGCGCACGCATTTGCCGTCCTTGAGGTCTATTGCCGGAAACAGGATCACGGTCGGTCGCCCTCGACGATGACGAAATGGCCGGTGGACCCGGCAAGCCTGTGTTTCGGCACCTCCTGATATTCGGGCGACTGGCGGCGGGCTACCGCCGCTTCATAGGAACCGAATTCCACCACCATATGACGATTGCCCATCGGCACCATCAGGGCCTCCATTTCAGGAAATTGGTGATCAGCGCCAGGCCGAGCGCCTGGCTCTTTTCGGGGTGGAACTGCGTGCCGGCGACATTGTCGCGGGCCACCGCGGCCGTCACCGCGCCGCCATAGTCAGCCATCGCCACGATATCGGCGGGGTGCTTCGCTTCCAGATGATAGGAGTGGACGAAATAGGCATGCAGCCCCTTCGGCCCGGTCTCGATGCCGGAAAACAGCGGATGCGGGCGGGCAAGCTCGATCGTGTTCCAGCCGATCTGCGGGATCTTCAGCGCCGGATCGGAAGGATGGATCTCCTTGACGTCGCCCGCGATCCAGCCGAGGCCCCTGGTGACGGTCTTCTCGAGGCCGCGTTCCGACATCAGCTGCATGCCGACGCAGATGCCGAGGAACGGCCGTCCCTTGGCGATGGCCACCTCTTCCACGGCCTCCCACATGCCTGCCACCGCGTGCAGGCCGGCGGCGCAATCGGCATAGGCGCCGACGCCGGGCAGCACGATGCGGTCGGCGCCGCGCACCCGCTCCGCATCGGCCGTAAGCTCGATCGTGGCGGCAAGGCCAGCCTCGTGCGCGGCGCGCTCGAAGGCTTTTGTGGCCGAGCGCAGATTGCCCGAGCCGTAGTCGATGATGGCTACCCGCATGTCAGGGCCTTCCAGGCGTGTGGGTCAGCCCCAGCGCTATGCCGGTTTGCGGCGGACGCGCCAGCGAGGTGTCCGGCACGATGCGCGGCAAGGGTGGGGGCTCCTCGCCATCGTCGCCGGTTTCCAGCGCATGGCGCGTCTCGGCATCGCCGAGACTATTGGCCTCGACCACGCCCCACTCCCGCCAGCCACGCCGGCGCAGCGCCGCGACGCGCAGGGCCTGGCCCTCGAACCCGACATAGAGCGAGACCAGTAGCGACAGCAGCGATCCGGCCCATTCGAGCCCGAGTCTCTCGCCGGCCGCCGACAGGAGCGCCATGGCGACGAAGGTCAGTGCCGCCTCGATCCACAGACTGTTCCAGGCGAGCCAGACCGGCGCGACCAGGAAACCCAGCCAGCTGAAGCTGTCGCGCACGAAGATTGCGTCCTCGGCCTTGTTGCTGCCGGCCGGCGGCTCCATCACGACATAGATCGCCATGGGGCTATCCTTTCAGGGATCCCTTGGTGGAAGGCACCGCGTCGGGCTGGCGCGGATCGGGCTCCAGCGCGGCGCGCAAGCCGCGCGCCACCGCCTTGAAGCAGGTTTCGGCGATATGATGGTTGTTGGCGCCATAGTGGTTGGTCACGTGCAGCGTGATGCCGGCATTCTGCGCCAGCGCCTGGAAGAACTCGCGCACCAGCTCGGTGTCGAACGTGCCGATCTTCGGCGACGAAAAGGCGACGTTCCAGACCAGGAAGGGCCGGCCGGAGACGTCGATGGCGGCCCTGGTCAGCGTCTCGTCCATGGCGAGGTCGATCGAGGCATAGCGCATGATGCCGCGCCGCTCGCCGAGCGCCTTGCTCAGCGCCTGGCCGATCGCGATGCCGGTGTCCTCGACCGTGTGGTGGTCATCGATATGCAGGTCGCCCTTGGCCTTGATCGTCATGTCGATCAGCGAATGCCGCGACAGCTGATCCAGCATATGGTCGAAGAAGCCGACGCCGGTCGAGATGTCGGATCTGCCCTTGCCGTCGACATGGACCGAAACGGAAATCTCGGTTTCCTTGGTCTTGCGGCTGACTTCGGCCGAACGGGTCATCGCTCTGTCCTTGTTGCCTCGCCCGGAGGCTTCGGGCTTGAAAACGAGAGCCTTCTATCAGCATGATCCGGCGATTGCCAGTTGCCATTCCGGTCGCTATCGGCCTTGGTCGCGGCGGTTTGCAATCGTTGGCCTCATGCATACATATGGGCGATCAAAACTCACTCGTACCGCGTCAATCGCCTTCAAGAGGGATAGCGCGAATCGGAGCTTACAATGTCGAACGAACTCACCATGCACGCCACGACCATCGTCAGCGTGCGCAAGGGCAACAAGGTCGTGATCGCCGGCGACGGCCAGGTCAGCCTTGGCCAGACGATCATGAAGGGTAACGCCCGCAAGGTGCGCCGCATCGGCAAGGGCGGCAGCGTCATTGCAGGCTTCGCCGGCGCCACCGCCGATGCCTTCACTTTGCTCGAGCGGCTCGAAGCCAAGCTCGAACAATATCCGGACCAGCTGACGCGCGCCTGCGTCGAGCTCGCCAAGGACTGGCGCACCGACCGCTATTTGCGTCGCCTTGAAGCGATGATGCTGGTCGCCGACAAGTCGGTCTCGCTGGCATTGACCGGCAATGGCGACGTGCTCGAGCCCGAACATGGCGTCATGGCCATCGGCTCCGGCGGCAATTACGCGCTGGCCGCGGCCCGCGCGCTGATCGACACCGACAAGGACGCCGAGGAGATCGCCCGCAAGGCCATGCAGATCGCATCCGATATCTGCGTCTACACCAACAACAACTTCGTCGTCGAAACGCTCGATGCCGCCTGAGCGACCATGATCCCGAAAAGTGGCCGCCGGTTTTCGGAAGAGATCATGGTCGAAAGTGAAAACAGCTACGATTTCCGGCCGGTCACCGACGACGACCTGTCGTTGATCGCCGGCTGGCTGCGCGAGCCGCATGTCGCCCGGTGGTGGGACGATCCGGACAAGGAAATCGCCGGGATCCGCGATCATATGGATTCGGTCTCGGTGGAGCCGCTGATCGTCGAGCTCGACGGCAGGCCGATCGCCTATCTGCAGAGCTATGATCCGCATCTGGAGGACGATCATCCTTACGCCGACCAGCCTTTCGGCACGCTGGGCATCGACCTCACGATCGGCCCGCCGGAGCTGGTCGGCATCGGCCATGGCCCGGCCATCGTGCGCCAGTTCGTCGAGGAGCTTTTCGAGGAAGGCGCGCCGCGCGTCATCATCGACCCGCATCCCGACAATGCCCGCGCCATCCGTGCCTATGAGAAGGCCGGCTTCAGGCCGATTGGCCGCAGGCATTCGCAGTATGGCGACGTCGTGCTGATGGCCGTCGACGCGACCGAAGACGACGACGATCTGGGGGACTGACCGGATGACCGCGCCCGAAGAGGACAAGACGCTTTCCGCCTATGAGGACAGCTGGCGCATGGGGCTCCTTTTCGTGCTTGGCCTGGTCATTTTCCAGGCCGGCGCGCTCTATGCCATGGGCCACCCGCCGATCTGCACCTGCGGCTACGTCAAGCTCTGGCAGGGCGTGGTCAACAGCTCGGAGAATTCCCAGCACATCGCCGACTGGTACACCTTCTCGCACATCATCCACGGCTTCCTCTTCTACGCGCTGGCGCGGTTCCTCTTTCCGCGCTCGCCGATCGGACTGAGGCTGGCCTTCGCCGTCCTCATCGAAGGCGGCTGGGAGCTGCTGGAAAACAGCCCTTTCATCATCGACCGCTACCGCGCCGGCACCATCTCGCTCAACTACTACGGCGACTCGATCATCAACTCGGTGTCCGACACGCTGTTCATGGCGCTGGGATTTGTGATGGCGCGAAAGCTACCTATATGGGTGATCGTGGCCCTGGCGCTCATCTTCGAGCTCGGCACGGGCTACATCATCCGGGACAATCTGACGCTCAACGTGATCATGCTGCTGCATCCGTTCGAGTCCATCAAGCAGTGGCAAAGTGGAATCTGAGTAATATGAGCACCTTTTCTCCTCGTGAAATCGTTTCGGAACTCGACCGCTTCATCATCGGCCAGAAGGACGCCAAGCGTGCCGTGGCGATTGCCTTGCGCAACCGCTGGCGCCGCCAGCAGCTGGAAGGCCAGATGCGCGAAGAGGTGATGCCGAAGAACATCCTGATGATCGGCCCGACCGGCGTCGGCAAGACCGAGATCTCGCGCCGCCTGGCACGGCTTGCCGGCGCCCCCTTCGTCAAGGTCGAGGCAACCAAGTTCACCGAGGTCGGCTATGTCGGCCGCGACGTCGAGCAGATCGTGCGCGACCTCGTCGAGGTCGCTATCGGCCTGACGCGCGAAAAAATGCGCGAGGACGTCACCGCGCGCGCCCAGATCAACGCCGAGGAGCGCGTGCTGGAGGCGCTGGTCGGCAAGACGGCAAGCCCGGCCACGCGAGACAGCTTCCGCAAGAAGCTGCGCGACGGCGAGCTCGACGACAAGGAGATCGAGATCGAGGTGGCCGACACCGGCACGGGCGGCATGCCGGGCTTCGAGATCCCCGGCATGCCCGGCGCCAATGTCGGCGTGCTCAACATCAACGACATGCTGTCGAAGGCGATGGGCGGCCGCAAGACCAAGACCCGCAAGACCACGGTGCGCGATTCCTATGCGCTCCTGGTCAACGACGAGTCCGACAAGCTGCTCGACCAGGACGAGGTGGTGCGCAGGGCGCTGGAATCGGCCGAGAATGACGGCATCGTCTTCCTCGACGAGATCGACAAGATCGCGGCGCGGAGCGACATTTCGGGCGGCCCCTCGCGCGAGGGCGTGCAGCGCGACCTGCTGCCGCTGGTCGAGGGCACGACGGTCGCGACCAAATACGGGCCGGTGAAGACCGACCATATCCTGTTCATTGCTTCGGGCGCCTTCCACGTATCCAAGCCGTCCGACCTTCTGCCGGAGCTGCAGGGCCGCCTGCCAATCCGCGTCGAGCTGCGCGCGCTGGAGAAGTCGGATTTCGTCCGCATCCTCACCGAGACCGAAGCGAGCCTGATCAAGCAGTATATCGCGCTGATGAAGACCGAGGGCGTCGAGCTGACCTTCACCGACGACGCCATCGATTCGCTCGCCGGCATCGCCGTCGATCTAAACGCCAGCGTCGAGAATATCGGCGCGCGGCGCCTGCAGACGGTGATGGAGCGCGTTCTGGACGAGATTTCCTACGACGCGCCGGACCGCAACGGCACGGCGGTCACCATCGATGCCGCCTATGTGCAGAAGCATGTCGGCGACCTGTCGCGCAACACCGACCTGTCGCGGTTCATTCTCTGATGGATTGCGGGCCGGCTTGCCGCCGGCCCGCAATGCCCGTGCCGAATCTCTTCGGCTCGACGCAATTTGCGGACGGAAGCTTGCGGCGAAGGGAGCCGCGTTCAGCCGTTGCGAATTTTCCCGGTGTGGCCAAATGGAAGCATCCGGCCACCATTCTTGGTGGTAGCCGGCGGCCTTCTCTCGACTCTGCCGCGTGCTTTACCTAGTTTGCCGCGCATTCAAAGGCGGCGGCGCATGAAGAGACTGATCCTGCTTTTTCTCACCATGGCTTTGGCTGCCGCGACGGTCGCCAATGCCGCGACCATGGTGCCGCCGGGCAACCGCAACAGCGTCCAGCCCGATATTCCGGGCGCCTCCAGCCGGCGCACCCAGGCAACCAACACCACCTTCCAGGCCAAATACCGCAAGGTCTATGCGCTGCTGCAGAACGATGCGGACCTGCGCGCCAAGATCAGGAAGGTGGCGGCGGCCTATGGCATCGACCCCATGCATATCGTCGGCGCGATCGTCGGCGAGCACACCTACAATGTCGACGCCTATGACCGGCTGCAGACCTACTACGTCAAGGCGATCTCCTATCTGTCGAGCAAGCTCTCCTTCGCCTATCATGGCGAGGACATTTCGGATTTCATCCAGCGGCCGGAATTCAAGAAATGTTCCGGCGTGGGCGACAGCTACGACCTTTGGGAATGCCGCGAGCAGGTGTGGAACCACTCATTCCGCGGCAAGACCGTCGGCGGCGAGGATTTCCCCAACGACCGCTTCGGCGCCACGTTCTTCCAGCCCTACTATGCCGGTCAGACCTTTGGTCTGGGCCAGCTCAATCCGCTGACCGCCCTGCAGATGAGCGATCTGGTGCACAAGGTCTCCGGCTTGCCGAAGCTCGGCGTCGATGATCCCAACACGGTCTACAAGACCATCATGGACCCGGACCTGACGCTGCCCTACGTCGCGGCCACCATCAAGAAGTCCATCGATGCCTACCGCAGCATCGCCGGCTTCGACATCTCGAAAAATCCGGGGCTCACCGCCACGCTCTACAATGTCGGCAATCCCGAGCAGCGCGCCTACGCGCTGAAGGCCGAGAACGAGAAGCGCCGCGCCGCCGGGCAGCCGGAAAAGCTGCCCGAGGAGAACTATTACGGCTGGCTGGTCAACGACAAGCTCGACGAGCTGAAGGCGCTGTTCTAGTGGCCAAGCCAGGGTTTGAGCTCAGTTCAACTGTGTTTGCGCTGTCCCGCCAACCGGACCTTCGTCATTCTAGGGTCTGCGCGCGTCGCTTCGCTCCTTGCTCCGCCCTGGAATGACGAAGGATAGGTCAGCGGGCCGCGGCCTCTGTTGCCTCCGGCGACATCTCCAAGGTGTTGGCACCACAATATGCGATTGCCCCGCCGGGGAGAGGGTGCCGGCAGGCAAATGAGGAGCGACGCTGAGATCAACAGTTGGCGCGGCGGCTTACGCCGCCAGCAGCGATTTCAATTTGACCGCCTGCGAGCCGAGCGCCTCGGGCGCTGGCGTCGCCCGTTTGGCGATCAGCATCTCAGCCAGGCGGATATCGCGCGCCACCGCATTGCCGGGACCGATGCCGCTGGCCGCGACCAGCCTGCCGTCCTGCGCCAAATGGAACAGGATGAAGGCGCCGTCGTCGAGATCGCGCCGCACGACGCTCTTGCCCTCGTCCGAAAGCCCGGCGATCTGCAGGGTCAGCCCGTACTGATCCGACCAGAACCACGGCACGGCGGCATGCGCCTCGTTGGCGCCCAGCATGTTCTTCGCCGCCAGAGCCCCCTGTTCCTGGGCGTTGCGCCAGGCTTCGAGACGAACGCGCCGTCCGCCATAGACGGCGAGCGGGAACGAGCAGCAATCGCCGGCCGCGAAGATATCCGGATCGGCGGTGCGCAACGCTTCGTCGACGGCAATGCCGTTATCGATCGCCAGCCCGGCCTCGGCGGCAAGCTCCGTCACCGGAATGGCGCCGATGCCGATCAGCGCGAGATCGGCGACGATCTTCTGCCCGTCGGCCAGCGTGATGGCGACCTCCGCGCCGTCATCGGCAATCGCCGCAATGCCCTGGCCGGCGCGGACCGCAACGCCCTCGGCCTCATGCGCCTCGTGGATGACCTGCGCGATTTCGGCCGGCACGCCGCGCATCAGGATGCGCGGCTGCGCCTCGATGACCGTGACAGCGGCGCCGAGCTTGCGCGCCGAAGCGGCAAGCTCCAGGCCGATGAAGCCGCCGCCGATGATGGCGATCCGCTTTTCTCCGTCGAGATGGGCGCGGATGGCGAGCGCGTCGTTGAAGGTCCTCAGGTAGACGCAGCGCCCGCCCAGTCCCGGCATGGGCAGCTTGCGCGGCACGGACCCCGTCGCGAGCAGGAGCTTGTCATAGGCAAGCGAGGAGCCGTCCGACAGGCTCACCCTATGCGCGACACGGTCGATCGCGACGGCCCGGACGGAATGGATGTGTCGGATCGAACGTTCGGTGAAAAGCGCGTCGGTGGCGATCGCCTTGATGGCCGGGGCTTCGCCGGTCATCGCTTCCTTCGACAGCGGCGGCCGCTCGTAAGGCAAATGCGGCTCGTCGCCGACCAGCGTCACGGGCCCTTCATAACCGAGGTCGCGCAGCGCAAGCGCGGCGCGGCCGCCGCATTCGCCGGCGCCGATGATCACCATTCCTCCCGCCATCGTCGTCACCCGATCTGGATCAGGACTTTGCCGCCGTCGACCTTGACCGGATAGGTCTTGAGGTTGACGCAGACCGGTGCGCCACGTGCCGCGCCGGTCTTGTAGTTGAAGCGGCCGTTGTGCTTCGGGCATTCGATGATGTCGTCCATCACCAGCCCGTCGGCCAGATGCACCTTTTCATGCGTGCACAGCCCGTCGGTCGCGAAATATTCGTCGTCCGGGCTGCGGTAGATGGCAAAGGTGCGGCCGGCATGGTCGAACCGCATCACGTCCTCTTCATCGATGTCTTCGGCCGTGCAGGCCTCGACCCAGTCGCTCATCTCGTCCTCCGCGAATATCCTGATTGTTCTCGAGCATCACTCCGCGGCGGCGGCCATCGGAGTGTCGGTGTGCAGTTCCTCGCGGTAGGGCCGCGCCGTCGGCGGCAGCTCGCGCTTGATGAAGTAGTCCTCGTTGCGCAACTGGCGCAGGAAGGCCGGGATCATTTCGCGATAGCCGGCCAGGATCGACGGCGTCGGTGCCGGCAGATCGTGCTTGATCATCTCATGCAGCTTCGGCAGCGCGTGATAAGGCACCATCGGGAACATGTGGTGCTCCACATGGTAGTTCATGTTCCAGTAGATGAAGCGGCTGATCGGGTTCATGTAGACAGTGCGGCTGTTCAGCCGATGGTCCGTCACGTTCTCCGCCAGTCCGCCATGCTGCAAAAGGCCGACCATCACATGGTGCCAGGCGCCGTAGAGCCGGGGCAAACCGACCAGCATCAGCGGCAGGAAGGAGCCAAGATAAAACGCCAGCGCGATCGTCGCGGCGTAGATCGCCGTCCATATGCGGGCGATACGGATCGCCTTGGGCTGCTCCTGCTCGGGAATGAAGGTCCTTTCCGCCGGGCTGATGATGCCGGCGGCATTGCGCAGCATGTCGGTCATCGCATGCCAGGCATCGAGGATGCCGAAGAAGTTGAGCACCACGCGCAGAAGGTCCGGCGGCCGCATGACGGCGATTTCGGGATCGCGGCCGACGATGATGGTGTCGGTGTGGTGGCGCGTGTGGCTCCAGCGCCATGTCACCGGGTTGCGCATGATCATGAAGCAGGCGATCTGATAGACGGCGTCGTTCATCCACTGCGTGCGGAACGCGGTGCCGTGGCCGCATTCGTGCCAGCGGGAGTCGGTCGAGGAGCCATAGAGCACGCCATAGACGAAGAAGAACGGCACGCACCACCAACTGCCCCAGAGCAGCGCGCCGGCGGCGCCGCTGAGGACCATGGCGCCGAGCCAGATGAGGGTGTCGCGGATCGCCGGCTGGTCCGAGCGCTGCATCAGTTCCTTCATCTGCTTGCGCGGGATTTCGGTATGGTACCACTCGGCGGCCGCCAGCCCGTTCTCGACCGCGCGTTTTGCGTCGCGGCCGATGAGGCTGTAGTCGCGTGGCGACGCCGCCGATGACGTCATGGCCGTCATTGAGGTTCCTCCATCAGCACCTGGCGAATGGCTCCGGCGGGTCCGGGCTCGCCCGTGGCTGGCTTCCACTTCAACATACCGCCAGCCTATGATAGTCTCAACATCAGAAAGATAGTTTCTATCATTTCCTATCATGGTGAGATAGGCTGAGTCGGGTAAAGGATGGAGCATTCATGGCAAAGCGGCCGACCATTACCGATCTCGCGCGCGCCTCGGGCGTCAGCGTCGCCACCGTCGACAGGGTCTTGAACAGCCGCTTGCCGGTGCGCGAGGAAACGGCGCGCCGGGTCTACGAGGCCGCCACCGAGATCGGCTACCACGCGGCCGGGCTGATCAAGCAGCGCATGCGCCAGGAACTGCCGGAGTACCGGCTCGGCTTCCTGCTGCTCAGGGGCAACGACGTCTTCTATGGCGATTTCGCCAGGGAATTGGAGCTGGCTGTCTCGCAGTCGCAGCGTTTCCGCGGCACTGCGGCGATCGAGTTCGCCACGTCGCTGGCGCCCGACGAGATCGCCGCCCAGATGCGCAAGCTGGCGGCAAGGTCGAGGGCCATCGCCGTCGTCGGCCCGGACCACCCGACGCTGACGGCGGTCGTCGAGGCGCTGAAGGCGCGGGGGCAACCGGTGTTCTCGCTGCTGTCCGACTTTGCCGCCGGTATCCGCGAGGGCTATGTCGGCCTCGACAACCGCAAGGTCGGGCGCAGCGCGGCATGGATGATCGCCAAGGCCGCCAAGAGGCCGGGCAAGGTCGCGCTGTTCGTCGGCAGCCATCGTTTCCACGGCCATGAGTTGCGCGAGATCGGCTTCCGCTCCTATTTCCGCGAGCACGCGCCGGATTTCACCGTCATGGAGACGTTGGTCAACCTCGAGGCCAATGACGTGACGTATGATGCCATGCTCGACCTCCTGGCGCGCCATCCCGATCTTGCCGGCTGCTATGTCGCCGGCGGCGGCATGGAAGGCGCGGTCTCGGCGTTGAGGACGGCCAGCCCGGCGCAAATGCCGGTCGTCATCTGCAACGAGATCAACGCCGCGTCGCGGGCGGCGCTCGCCGACAACATCCTCACCATGGTGATCTCGACGCCGCTAGCCGCGCTCTGCCGCGAGCTTGTCGGGCTGATGGCCCATGCCATCGAAAGCGGCGCGGCCAATGCGCCTGGACAGACCTTCCTGCCTTTCGACATCTACCTGCCGGAAAATATCTAGCGTCCGCAGTGATGGAATCCATCAGCCTGATGGATTCTTTCATGGCGGTTTGCCGCGATATCGGCCCATGCGGCGACGATCGTGGTCTTCGCCGCAACGATCGCGATCGAAAAACCGGCGGCCCCGGTCGGAATCACCCTTGACGTTTCCAAACGAAATGGAATAAATATTTCACCAACTAGGCTTTTTGGTTCTTTCGTTCCGGAGTGTCTGTTTCGAACGGAGGACAAGGCGTTCCATCGAATTGGCGACGCCGCATGGCCGCAGGGAGAGATTCCTCGGGAAAACCGAGGATTCCGGTTCAAAATGGGTGCAGCCGGACACCAAGTGGAGGAGAGATAAAATGAAGAAACTGCTTTTGGGTGTCGCGCTTTCGGCGCTGATGTGTTCGTCCGCCTTCGCCGCCAAGATCGGCGTCTCGATGGCGCGTTTCGACGACAACTTCCTGACCGTGCTGCGCAACGGCATGATCGCCCAGGCCAAGGGCATGAGCGGCGTCGAACTTCAGGTCGAGGACGCGCAAAACGACGTGGCCAAGCAGCTCGACCAGATCAAGAACTTCGCCGCCTCGGGCGTCGATGCCATCATCGTCAACCCGGTCGACACCTCGGCCACCCAGGCGATGTCGGACGCCGCCGCGGCGGCCAAGATCCCGCTGGTCTACGTCAACCGCGAGCCGGTCAACGTCAACTCGCTGCCGGACAACCAGGCCTTCGTCGCCTCGAACGAAGCCGATTCCGGCACGCTCGAGACCAAGGAAGTCTGCCGACTCTTCAAGGAAGCCGGCAAGAAGGAAGCCAACGTCTATGTCATCATGGGCGAACTGTCGAACCAGGCCGCCGTGCAGCGCACCAAGGACATCGATAACGTGATCGCCACGCCGGACTGCAGTTTCATCAAGATCATCGACAAGCAGACCTCGAACTGGCAGCGTGACCAGGCGCAGAACCTGATGACCAACTGGCTGTCGGCCGCCAAGCCGTTCGATGGCGTCATCGCCAACAACGACGAAAGCGCCATCGGCGCCATCCAGGCGATGAAGGCCGCCAACATCGACATGAAGACCATGGTCGTCGGCGGCGTCGACGCGACGCAGGACGCGCTTGCTGCGATGCAGGCGGGTGACCTCAAGGTAACCGTGTTCCAGGACGCGGCCGGCCAAGGCGCCGGTGCCCTGGACGCGGCGCTGAAGCTCGCCAAGGGCGAGAAGGTGGAACACAAGGTCTATATCCCGTTCCAGCTCGTCACGCCGGCGAACATCGACAAGTTCTTGAAGAAGAACTGAGGCGGCGCCAACGCAATTCCGGGAAAGGCGTGTAGCGGTTTTCCCTACGGAACTGCGTCAAGACAAACCAAGGAGCGGCGCGCCGAGCATCGGATTGGCTGAAATCTCGGCCGCTGGTGAGGCGCCGCCGCTCCCTGCCTCTCCCGCCTCGTCGGGCGGGAGAACGGGCGCGGTCATTCGGAGGAAGAAGACGTGTCACAGACATCGCATGGCATTGGCGGGTTGAGTTATGACGCCAAGAAGCGGCCATGGCCGGCCGAGTTCAACGTGTTCCTGGCGCTCGTCATCCTGGTCGGCCTGTTCGAGTTGATTGGCCGGGTCTTCCTCGGCGACAGTTTCCTGTTCAACACGCGTCCGAACGTCGATGCGATCTTCAACGAGCAGCGCCTGCAGATCATCATCCTGCAGGTGTCGATTGTCGGCATCATCGCCATCGGCGTCACCCAGGTCATCATCTGTGGCGGCATTGACCTGTCCTCCGGCTCGGTCGTCGGCGCCACCGCCATGATCGCCATGAGCTTTGCCCAGGTGGCGACCGTTAACGGCAACCCCAACCCCAAGGCCATGTTCCTGTCATATGGCTGGATCGACCTGCCGGTCATCGTGCCCCTGCTGGTCGCGATAGGCTGCGGCCTCATCGTCGGCCTGGTCAACGGCATGTTGATCGCCTACACCCGCATTCCGCCCTTCATTGCCACGCTCGGCATGATGGTCACCGCGCGCGGCGTCGCCAAATGGTGGTCCAAGGGCGAGCCGATCTCGTTTCCGACCGACAGTTTCGCGGCGATCGGCAAGGGCCTGATGCCGGTCGTCATCTTCATTTCGCTGGCGATCCTGTTCCAGCTCATCCTGACCTACACGAAATACGGCAAGCACTGCTACGCCATCGGCTCGAACGAGGACGCCGCGCGCATGTCCGGCATCAAGATCGCCAACCACAAGGTGCTGGTCTATGTCATCGCCGCCATACTCGCCTCCTTGGCCGCGGTGGTGCTCTGTTCCAAGAACCTCACCGCCCAGTCCGGCATGGGCGTCATGTATGAGCTCGACGCCATCGCCATGGCGGTCATCGGCGGCGTCTCGCTGTCGGGCGGCCGCGGTTCCATCATAGGCACCGTGATAGGCTCGCTGATCTTCGGCGTCATCATTTCCGGCTTCACCTTCCTGCGCCTCGACGCCTACTATCAGGAGATGGTCAAGGGCGTGATCATCGTTGGCGCGGTCGTTCTCGATCAATGGCGCCAGCGCCGCCGGTCGATAGGAGCTTGAACATGTCCGACATCGTTCTGAAGACCGAAAACCTCACCAAGCATTATGGCGGCGTGCACGCGCTGCAGGAGGCGAATTTCGAGCTGCGCAAGGGCGAGCACGTCGCCATCATGGGCGACAACGGCGCCGGCAAGTCGACCTTCGTGCGCCAGATCACCGGCGTCGAGCAGCGCACCGAGGGCAAGATCTGGTTCGACGGCAAGGAAGTGAATTTCGCCGGCCCGATCGAGGCGCGCGAGGCGGGCATCGAGACCGTGTTCCAGAACCTTGCCTTGGCTGACGATCTCGACGTGCCGTCGAACCTGTTCCTCGGCCGCGAGAAGGTGTTGATCAACCTCGGACCCTTTTCGATCCTCGACCGCAAGGCCATGCGCAAGGCGACCGAGGCGGCGCTTGTCCGCACGGCGGTGAAGATCCCGAACCTCTCCAGCACCATCCGGCATATGTCGGGCGGCCAGCGCCAGTGCGTGGCCATCGCCAGGACCGCGACCTTCGCCTCCAAGCTGATCATCATGGACGAGCCGACGGCGGCGCTCGGCGTGCAGGAAACGGCGCAGGTCGAGAACATCATCCGCACGCTGAAGGAAAATGGCGAGCCGCTGATCCTGGTCAGCCACAACATGCGCCAGGTGTTCGACCTGGTCGACCGCATCGTCGTCTTCCGCCGCGGGCGCATCGTCGCCAACCTGCGCAAGCAGGACACCGACGGCAACGACATCGTCGCCTACATCACAGGCGCCAAGACCGGGCAGGCGGAGCTCCAGGCGGCCTGACCAGGGGCGCTCGCGTTCGACCCATTCAACAATCTCCGCGCCCGCAAGGCGCGGATGTGCCTTGTAACCCTCCCCTTGAAGGACTTTCCATGACCCTCCGCTTCGCTCTTCTCGGCGCCGGCCGCATCGGCAAGGTGCATGCCCGCGCCGTCGCCTCCAACCCGCAGGCCAAACTGGTCGCCGTGGCCGACGCCTTCGAGAAGGCGGCGACGGAATTGGCTTCGGCCTATGGCGCGGAAGTGCGCACGATCGACGCAATCGAGAAGGCCAAGGACATCGACGCCGTCATCATCTGCACGCCGACCGACACCCATGCCGATCTGATCGAGCGTTTCGCCAAGGCCGGCAAGGCGATCTTCTGCGAGAAGCCGATCGATCTCTCCGTCAAGCGCGTGGAAAAATGCCTGGCGGTGGTCGAGAAGACCAAGGCCACGCTGATGGTCGGCTTCAACCGCCGCTTCGACCCGCATTTCGCCGCCGTCCGCAAGGCGATCGACGACGGCGCCATCGGTACGGTCGAGATGGTCACCATCACGTCCCGCGATCCTGGCGCGCCGCCGCTCGACTACATCGCACGTTCCGGCGGCATTTTCCGCGACATGACCATCCATGATTTCGACATGGCGCGCTTCCTGCTCGGCGAGGAGCCGGTCGCCGTCAGCGCGCATGCCTCGGTGCTCGTGGACAAAAAGATCGGCGAAGCCGGCGATTTCGACTCGGTCAGCGTCATCCTCGAGACCGCGTCCGGCAAGCAGGCCGTCATCTCCAACTCGCGCCGCGCCACCTATGGCTACGACCAGCGCATAGAGGTGCATGGCTCCAAGGGCATGGTCGCGGCCGAGAACCAGCGTCCGGTGTCGATCGAACTCGCCAACGATAAGGGCTATACCCGCCCGCCGCTGCACGACTTCTTCATGACCCGCTACATCGACGCCTATGCCAACGAGATCGCTTCCTTCATCGCCGCCAAGAGCGCCGGCAAGAAGGCCTCGCCGAGCGGCAAGGATGGGCTCGTCGCGCTGAAGCTGGCGGATGCGGCGCTGAAGTCGGCCAAGACGGGCAAGACCGTCCGCGTCGATTGAAAATTTGAACCCGATCAAAGGAGCAATGCGATGAGCGGCATGGCCGATCGCAATTCACAAACGCGCGCCATCGTCACCGGCGGCGCGCAGGGCATCGGTTTCGCGGTTGCCGAAGCCCTGGCCGACGAGGGCTGTCGAGCGCTGGCGTTGATCGGCCGCTCGCAGGAGAAGGGCGACAAGGCGGTCGCGGCGCTGAAGAAGAACGGCGTCGACGCCATCTTCATCAGTGCTGACGTTGCCAATGTCGCCGACTGCAAGCGCGCCGTCGCCGCGGCCCTTGCCCATTTCGGCACGCTGAACGCGTTGGTGAACGCCGCCGCCACCTCGGCGCGCGGATCGCTGGTCGAGACCTCGGAAGAGCTTTTCGACCAGATTTTCGACACCAATGTGCGCGGCCCCTTCTTCCTGATGCAGGGCCTCGTCGCGCATCTCCTGGAGCGCAAGGCGCCCGGCTCCATCGTCAACGTGCTGTCGATGTCGGCGCATGCAGGCCAGTCCTTCCTGACGCCCTATTCGACCAGCAAGGGCGCGCTGATGACGCTGACCAAGAATGTCGCCAGCTCCTATCGGCGGAACCGCATCCGCTGCAACGCGGTGCTGCCGGGCTGGATGGACACCGAGGGCGAGGCGATCGTGCAGAAGAAGTGGCACGGCGCGTCGGACGACTGGCTGGAAAAGGCCGAGGCCACGCAGCCCATGGGTCAGCTGGTCAAGCCGGCGCAGCTTGCCCGGCTGATCACCTACATGCTGAGCCCGCAGGCCGGCGTCATGACCGGCTCTCTCGTGGACTATGACCAGAACATCGCTGGCGTGGTCGGGGAGTAGTGACAAACGCCTCCCCATCGACTATATGACCCGCATGATCAACCTGTCCGCCACCTATTGGTACTTTAGCAGCTCGCTGGCGGCGGGAGGATTGCGCTCGATCTGAAGATCGCAGCAAGAAGTCCGACAAGCCGCCAGACCTGGCGGCTTTTTCGTTTCAGCCGGCAGGTCTCCTAACCAAGGAGAAGAAAGCCGTGTTGACCACCACAGACGACCTTCGGGTCAAGGAACTCAAGGTACTGAGCGCGCCCGACGACGTGATGCGCGAGATACCGCGCTCGCTCACGGCGACGCGTACCGTTGCCGCCTCACGCAACGCCATCCATTCCATCCTCACGGGGGCCGACGATCGACTGGTAGTCATCGTCGGCCCTTGTTCCATCCACGATCCGGTCGCCGCCGTGGACTACGCCAGCCGTCTGGCGGCGCTGCGCGAGGCCCTGGCCGACCGGCTCGAGATCGTCATGCGCGTCTATTTTGAGAAGCCGCGCACCACGGTCGGCTGGAAGGGCCTCATCAACGATCCCGACCTCGATGGCTCGTTCAACATCGACAAGGGCTTGCGCATGGCGCGCAACGTGCTGTCGGCCGTCAACAATCTCGGCCTGCCGGCGGCGACCGAGTTCCTCGACATGACGACGCCGCAATACATCGCCGACCTCGTCGCCTGGGGCGCCATCGGCGCGCGCACGACCGAAAGCCAGATCCATCGCGAGCTGGCCTCGGGGCTGTCCTGCCCGGTCGGCTTCAAGAACGGCACTGACGGCAATCTGAGGATCGCCGGCGAAGCGGTGAAGTCGGCCGCCCAGCCGCATCATTTCATGGCGGTGACCAAGGACGGCCGCAGCGCCATCGCCGCGACCACCGGCAACGAGGACTGCCATGTCATCCTGCGTGGCGGCATCACGCCGAACTACGATGCGGATAGCGTTGAGGCGGCTGCCGTCGAACTCGGCCGCATTGGTGTGGCACCGCGATTGATGATCGATGTCAGCCATGCCAACTCGGCCAAGAAGCCTGAGAACCAGCCGAAGGTCGCGCATGACGTGGCGGGCCAGGTGGCGGCGGGAGACGAGCGCATCATCGGTGTCATGATCGAGAGCAACCTGGTCGCCGGACGGCAGGACGTGGTGCCCGGCAAGCCGCTCACCTACGGCCAGAGCATCACCGACGGCTGCATCGACTGGGCGACCACCGAGACGGTGCTGCACGGCCTCGCCGGCGCCGTCGAATGGCGCCGGTCGGTCAAGCGCGAAATGCTCGCCAGCCGTCAGGGCGCGGCGTGAGCGAAATGGTGAGGGCGGCGATCACGCCGCCCTCAGCCCCTCCCATGCGGTGAACAGCGAAACCGCGAAGAGCAGCAAGCCAGCCGCTCTGCCGGCAAGAATGGTCGCTCGCGGATTGTCGACCAGCAGGCCCCGGCTGCGGCCGGCGGTGACGGCGAGCCCGCCATAGATCGCGGCCTGCGTGGCGACCGTCAGCAATCCCATGATTATCGCCTGCATCCAGACCGGGCCGTAAGCCGGCTTCAGGAATTGCGGATAGACGGCGAGGATGAAGAGATAGGCCTTCGGATTGATCAGGCAGGTGACTATTCCCTGCCGGAACGCCTTCCAGGCGGAGCGGCTTCCCGTAGGCCCGTCATCGCCGACCGTGATCGAGCTGCGCATCAGCGAAATGCCGATATAGGCCATGTAGGCGGCGCCGACGACCAAGAGCGGCGTAAACAGGATCGGCACGAAATGCATGAGCAGGCCGACGCCGACCGCGCCGTTCAGCGTATGCACCGCCCCACCCAGCATGATGCCGGCGGTCGCAGCCAGGCCCCGGTTGCTGCCGCCGGTCAGCGCGTTGGCCAGCACGAACAGCATATCCATGCCCGGAACGGCGATGATGCCGAACAGGAGCACGAAGAACAGCCAGAGATTTTCAGTGTAGCTCATGTCAGTTGCCTGTCGCGACGCTTGCCGAGGGCGTAAAAGAATCTATTGCATTTCAAGCGGCTAGGCGGCCCTATAGGTCACCGCAACTGACGATGGTGTGTCAGTTGCGTTTCGGCTGGTCGAGGGAAATGCGCAAGGCGTCGCGCCTGTTCGAGATCATCCAGATCCTGCGGCTGGCCAGGAAGCCGGTGACGGCCGCGACGATCGCCGAGCGTCTGGAGGTGACCGTGCGCTCGGTCTATCGCGACATCGCCGCCCTGCAGGCGATGCGCGTGCCGATCGAGGGCGGGCGCGGCATCGGCTATATCCTGCGCCCCGGCTTCGACCTGCCGCCGCTGATGTTTTCCATCGAGGAGATGGAGGCGATCGTGCTGTCGCTGGCATTGCTCGAACGCACTGGCGATGACGAGCTCAAGCAGGCCGCAAAACGCGTTGGAGCCAAGATCGCCGGCGCGGTGCCGGCGCCTTTGCGGCAGACGCTCGATGCCAATGCGATCCATGCCTGGGGCTTTGCACCTCCGTCAGCCGCCGCCGTCGACCTCGCGCTGGTTCGCCGCGCCATCCGCGACGAGGAGAAGCTCGATCTTGCCTATCGCGACGAGGCGGGCCGCGATACGCGGCGCATTATCCGGCCGATCGCGCTCATCTACTACGCCGACACCGCCAACATCGTCGCCTGGTGCGAGTTGCGCCAGGCCATCCGCAACTTCCGTAGCGATCGCATCGAGGATTGCCGGCCGGCGGGCCAATGGTTCAAGGGCGAGGGCGATCGGCTGCGGCAGGTCTGGGTCGACGGCTGGGAGATCAACAGCCAGGCCGCGGGCCAGATGAGGATGACGTTTCGTTGAATCGTCACCCTGATCTAACTCCTTATTGGAGCATGATCTTTTCCGAAAACCGGTTCCCACTTTTCGGGATCATGCTCTAAGCAATTCCAGGAAAAATGTGAGCGGTTATCCGTCCGGAATTGCGTAAAACAAAGAGATAGACATTTCGCCGTTTAGGGGAAACGGCGAAATGATCTGAGTCATGTCGGCCGCAGGCGCTCGGCGGCAAGGCGTTGTCCGCGCAGCAGCGCCAATCCGATTTCGGCCAGTGCGAACAAAAGCACGGCAACCAGGAACCCGGCCGTCCCGACATTGACGATCAGCCATCCGCCAAGCACCGGGAAACCGAAGATACCCAGGAAATAGGTGACGACGAACCAGGTCAGCGCGGCGTTGCGGTGTTCGGCGGGAGCATCGTTCACGGCTTGTGTCTGGATGACGGAGTACACGAGACCGTAGCCAAGGCCCAGCAGGATCGCGCTGGCGATCTGGACCATCAGGCCATGGGCGAGACCGAACGCAACCATGACGCCGGCAATCATCACCGCCAGCAGGATCACCGCGACGCGGTCGCCCTTGGCGCGACCGATCAGAGGGGCAAGCAGGAAACGGGACGCAACAACGGTTATCGCGTAGGCGGCGAAGAATGTGCTCGCCTCGAGCCCGGTGCCGCGGACCAGCGATGTCTGGAACGTCAACAGCCCGCTGAACACACAGGCGCCAAGCCCGACCATCAGGATGGGGTACATCGCACGCGTGCGAAGCAACGCCGGCAGCGCCCGCACCCAATCATTGCCGGCTGCCTTGATCGCAGCCGCGAGCGGCCGCATCGCGATCGTTTCAAACACGACCAGAAGCAATGCGGCAAGCAGGCAAACCAGTGCGACGGCGCCAAATGCCTGTCCGGTCGTGAGCCCGAGATCGTTGATGAGTGCGGTCGCCGCGATCGGGCTCAGGCCGATCCCACCCATCTGGAACGCGCCGTAGCGGGTAAACCAGAAACCGCGATCCTGGTCGCTCACGCGCATCGAAAGCGCCATCGGTGCTGCCAGGAAGAAAATACCCCAGCCAAGGCCGATGAAGAAGCCGGCGACGCCGATCAGCGGCGTCAGCGCCGACAACGAGGCCAGGCCGAAATATCCGCAGGCAACGAGCACGGCGCCAAATCCGGCCATGCGGCCGGCCCCAAGGCGACAAGCAAACCAGCCGACAAGGGGTACGCCGACAACCGTACCAAGCATGGCGCCGCCAAGCGTCGTGCCGGTTTCGATCTCACTGCCACCGAGAGCTCTAAAATGCTCGGTGAGAAGGAAAGTCGCGCCATAACCCATCGAGGTGAGCAAGGTGGCGACAAAAAGCAAATAGGCATGTGATGTGCGCATAGTGGCGGCACCTTCCTGGCAAATGACCTGCATCTCTACGAAGAATGTGGTACAGTGATCTTGCAGATTTCGATCAATTTACAGGTCCTCTTGGAGTCCCTTTCGAGGACCACTTGGGAGAAGCCATGGCCGAGCAGGTACCGCGCAGGCACGAAGGCGCCACGCATCTGGTCGATATCGCCATCGACCGCGCGTCGCAGGCCTCGATCGGCCGGCAACTCTATTTCGCCTTGCGCGACGCCATCGTCGCCGGCCGGATGCCCGCGGGCGCGCGCTTGCCGTCGACGCGGGCGGCCGCCCGGCTTTGGGGCGTGTCACGTGGGGTCGTGGTCGAAGCCTATGAAACCTTGTTGAGCGAGAGCTATGTCGTTGGCCATCATGGCTCCGGCACCTTCGTTTCGGCCGACGTGCCGGGGCGGTCGGAGCGTGCACGCCGGACCCTTCCCGCGCGCGGCACCGCAAAAAGCGATGTCTCGTTTGCCGCGCGTTCGGTCATCGGCAACGCTCTGCTGGATCCGCCGCTTCAGGTTCCCTTCGCCACCGGCCGCGCGGCACCTGACGACAGGACGCGCGCCGTCCTCAAGCGTATAGGCTATCGCCATCTCGATGCGCTCTCGGATCACTATCGCGATCCGCAAGGGGAAGAGAGGCTGCGCCGCGAGGTGGTGACGTATCTCGCGGCGGCGCGCGGCGTGCGCTGCGATCCGGACCGCGTCTTCATCACCTCGGGTTCGCAGCAGGCGATCGATCTTGCCATTCGCACCCTGGTCGACAGGCAGGACAATGTCGCGATCGAAGAACCGGGCTACCCGCCGGCGCGGTTGGCCTTCACGGCCGGTGGCGCCCGGCTTGTCCCCATCCCGGTTGATGCGCACGGCATCAATGTCGAACTGCTCGCCGAGCGAGTTGAAACCATCCGGGCCGTCTATGTGACGCCCTCCCATCAATATCCGATGGGCACGGTGCTTTCCATGGCGCGGCGTCTGGCCTTGATCGATTGGGCGGCGGCAAAGGGCGCGTGGATATTGGAGGACGATTACGACAGCGAGTTTCGCTACGATGATCGCCCGCTGGCCGCGCTGCAGGGCGTCGACGAGCATGGCAGGGTCATCTATTTGGGTACGTTCAGCAAAGCGCTGCTGCCTGGGTTGCGGCTAGGTTATCTCGTGGTCCCGACGGAACTCGTGCCAGCCTTCCGCTCGATGCGCGTCCTTCTCGATCGGTTTCCTGCCCCTTTTCATCAATTGGTCGTCGCCGATTTTCTCGGCGAGGGACATTTCTCCAGCCATTTGCGGAGGCTGAGGGAAGCCTACCGGGCGTCACGCGACATGCTTGTGGCGCTCTTGCGCGAGGAATTCCGTGACGAGACGCGGGTTGTGGTCGAAGTGCCGATGCAAGGCGTCCACCTGCTTGCCCGTCTGTCTTCGGGCTTTGACGATGTCTCCATCGCGCAGACAGCACGCCGATCCGGTGTCACCGTGCTGCCGACGTCTCCGATGCATCTTGCTCCGGCGGTCAGTCGAGGCCTTCTTCTGGGTTTTTCCGCCCTGCAGCGCGAGGACGCGATGCCCGGCGTCAGGCGATTGGGATCGGCCGTCCTTCAGGGGCAGGCCAGGTCCAAATAGCGGATCGGCCACCGGCAACTGATGCTTTGCCGGCTTCGACCGATGGTGTTACCGGGCCGTTCCGGCGCGATTTCAGGGGGCGATGCCGCGACAGGCCCAGGCGACATTGGCGAAGGATCGCGGGCCATCGGGCCGTCCCGCCTGATAGGCGTCACGGACGGCGGCCTCGACGCGCTCCCGCTCGACCGCGTCCAATGTGGTCATGTATTTGCCGAGCGGGCCTTCGCCGGCGCCGACCGGCGCCCAGTAGTCGTCGAAATTCTCGTAGTCCATGCGGACCATCAATTCGGCTTCGGTCACATCGGCGAGACCCTGCTCGACGAAGGTCCGCTTCATTTCGCCCGGCTGCATCATCGGCTGGAAGCAATAGCGGCTGCGCATCTGGCGGCCGCTTTCGCTGAGCGCCGCCACCGTATCGATCATCATGCGCATGCCAGGCATGCCGCCATAGTGGTCCCAGGCCACGGCCGCGACCGCACCGCCCGGCCGCACCACGCGGCGCATCTCGGCCACAGCCTTGCCGGCCTCCGGCACGAAGTGCAGCACCAGCAGCGCCAGCGCGCGGTCGAATGCAGCATTGGCGAACGGTAGTGCCGTGGCGTCGGCCTGGCTGATGGTGATACGCGGATCGGTGTTGCGCTGCCTCGCCGCCTCGACGAAGACGACCGAGAAGTCGATGGCCTGGATTTCCGCAAGATCGGCGGACTTTGCCAGTGCGAAGGTCAGGCTGCCGGTGCCGCAGCCGACATCGAGGATCTTCTCTCCGGCGGCCAGACCGGCGAAGTCGATGAATTTAGGCGCGAGCCGCCGGCTCCAGCGCCCCATGAGTTGCTCGTAACCGGATGCTGCATGGACGGTGAAGGTGGACGTCATCTGGGCCTCCCTTTCATGAGTTCAAGCTAAACGAAGGCGCAATTGCTACATAGGCGCCGGGCAAATCGGCATCGTCGGGAGCAGGATAGCTTGAGTAGGCAGGTGCCTTATGTAGGCGATCTCACGGTCGCGACAGACTCCCGCTCCACCAGAGGGCATTCGAGCTTGGTGATGGGATATCGCCCTCGGCCGGGTGTCGGCGGCGTTTCGAGCTGCTCGATCGCCCATTGGCCCATCGCCAGATGCGGCAGGATCGATGTGGTCAGCGGCGGGAAGAGATGGCGGGCGATCTCCTCGTCGTCATAGCCCACCACGGAGATGTCCTGCGGTATGTGCAGGCCCGCTTCCTTGAGCGCCTCGTAGCAGCCGATCGCCGTTCGGTCGTTCTGGCAGAAGATGGCGGTGGGGCGATCCTTGAGCTCAAGCAGCTTCACGGTCGCGGCGTAGCCGGCACTGGCCGACCAGTCGCCTTCGACGACCAGTTCCGGGTCGAAGGGGATATCGGCCGTGGCAAGCGCTCGGCGATAGCCTTTCAGCCGGTCCTGCGCGGCCTGCATCCACGGTTCGCCGGTGATGGTGCCGATGCGGCGGTGGCCATGGCTGATCAGATGTCTGGTCGAGCTTTGGCCGCCGGCGATCTCCGAGGGCACCACGGCCGGGAAGGCGTAGTCGGCGGTGTAGCAGTTGAGCAGGATGACGGGGATCTCGAGGCTGTAGAGGAAATCCGGCGCGGTGATCTCGCGGGTGAAGATGGTCATGTAGATCAGTGCCGAGATGCCGCGCCTCGTCAGCGCCTGGATGGCGCGCGGTTCCATCACCGCATCGCCCATCGTCTGCGCCACAAGGAGAACATTGCCGGCATTCCAGGAGGCTTGGCGCGCGCCCTCGATGGCGACCACGGCCTCGGGGCTGGTGGCGAGCTGGTCGACCGCGAAGCCGATGACGCCATCCAGTCCTTCGAACGGCGTCACCGGCGGCCGCAGCGCCGAAAAGACCGGCGGCGAATAGCCCAGCGCCCGCGCTGCTTCGATCACCCGGTCGCGCGTCTGCTGCGACAGCCTGATGCCCGGCGAATTGTTGAGCACGAACGAAACCGTCGCCTGCGAGCAACCGGCGGCTCTCGCAATGTCGGTCATGGTGACGCGCCCCTTGGGCTTGGCGGCTGGCTTGCGGCGCCTGGAGCCTTCTGGAGGATCGCGCAGTTCCGTCGGTTCACTCATGGTCGTTTCCCAAACCCAGCCGGCTCTAAAGCAAAGGCCGGCGGCAACGGCAAGATGGTCGAGGTCGGTCTGCTTATCGGAAAGGCGGCGAGATAATAGATATTAGCACATGCGCCATACAAATTGCCAGCCAACCCGCACAAGCGAAAAAACCAACCTGACAAGGTCAGCAGCGCTGACAATTCCCGCGTTTCTCAGCGTGGCGAAGAGCCTCGCAGCGCTCGCTCTCCTCACTCCCCGGCGCGTTCTGCGAACAGCGTCTCCTCCGCTTCGGAAGCACGAGCCTCGACCTCATAACTAATACTCTTTACTAATAGCCGTAAGCATTCTAGTGTCAACTCGTCGTAACCGTCCCAGGCTTCGGATCGGTGGCGGCAGGTGCGAAGGACGCTTGCCCTGATACGCCGGCAGCATCGCCGGACTCCGGGCCTGCATTCATCTCACGAAAATGTCAGACAAATCGGACTATTTACGAACGCCATATGAGTGTCTAGTGTCTCGACCGCGGCCGGATCGGCACCGTTCTTAAGTCGGCGGACCTTTGCGCCACACCCTTGAGGAGGAGGGTTGTCCGGGCCGCGGCCGAGACATCAGCGACGAGTTCCACAGACGAGTTCTACAAGGGAGGTTGAACTATGAAATCCATGATCCGAAACGCATCCGTCGCCGCGGCGGCCTTGCTCATCGGCCTGTCGGTAAGCGCCAGCGTGCGCGCCGACGACAAGCCGACGCTGGCCTTCGTCGTCAACGGTGCGTCAGACTTCTGGAAGGCGGCGGAAGCCGGCGTGAAGAAGGCGCAGGGCGAATTGCCCGACTACAATCTCGAGCTCAAATATCCCGAGCAATCCTCGGTCGCCATCCAGCAGCGGCTGATGGACGATCTGGTGACGGCGGGCGTCAAGGGCATCATGGTTTCCGCCGTCGATCCCAAGACCTCGACAGACGGGCTGAACAAGATCGCTTCCGAGACCGCGCTGTTTACCACCGACTCCGATGCGCCGCAGACAAAGCGCGTCGCCTATATCGGTTCGTCCAACGTCGACGCCGGCAAGCAGGCCGCCGAAATCGCCAAGAAGGCGATGCCGAACGGCGGCAAGTGCCTGGGCTTCGTCGGCCTGCTCGGCGCGGACAACGCCAAGGAGCGCATCCAGGGCATGAAGGATGGTCTGGCTGGGACCAAGATCGAACTGGTCGACGTGCGCGGCGACGACATCGACCAGGCGCGCGCCAAGAAGAATGTCGAGGACGCGCTGGTCGCCAGCCCCGACATCACCTGCATGGTCGGCTTCTATTCCTACAACACGCCGCGCATCTATGAGGCGCTGCGCGATGCCGGCAAGCTCGGCCAGATCACCGTCGTTGGCTTCGATGACGATCCGATCACGCTGGGCGGCGTCAAGGAAGGCACGATCGCCGCAACCGTGGTGCAGCAGCCCTTCGAATGGGCCTATCAGGGCATGAAGCTGATGGCTGCCTATCTCAAGGGCGACAAGTCGGGCATTCCGGCGAACAACCTGATCATCATCCCGACCAAGATCATCGGCAAGGACGATGTCGACGCCTATGCCGCGAACCTGAAGGCGATGGCAGGCAAGTAAGTCCAAAACAGTTGCGCCGGCTCGAGGGACCTTTCGAGCCGGCGCCCGTATTGACGGGCCGCGTGCGGCCCGTCAGTCTGTAGCCCACCGGCTGCTGCTGTCAGGCGTGATGAATTATTCCGACACATCCCTAGCTCAACCGACCACCGCTCCGTTCCTGAGCCTGGAAGGCGTGCGCAAGACCTATCCGGGTGTTGTGGCGCTGGACAGGTTCTCGATGGAGGTCCGTCCCGGCGAGGTCATCGGCCTGGTTGGCGAAAACGGCGCCGGCAAATCGACATTGATGAAGATTCTCGGCGGCGTGACGCGGCCCGACAGCGGCGCCATCACCGTCGACGGCGTCGCGCATGACGGACTGACCGTCGAACAAAGCATCGGTTCCGGCGTCGCATTCGTGCACCAGGAACTCAACCTCTTCGAAAACCTCGATGTCGCCGCCAACATCTTCTTCGGCCGCGAGCCGCTCCGCGCTGGGCCGCTGAAGCTGGTCGACCGCGCCAGGCTGCGCGACATGGTGGCGCCGCTCCTGAAGCGCGTCGGCGCCAGTTTCTCGGCCGATGCGCCGGTCGCGTCGCTGTCGCTTGCCCAACAGCAGATGGTCGAGATCGCCAAGGCGCTATCGATCAAGGCTCGCCTGGTGATCCTCGACGAGCCGACCTCCAGCCTGCCGATCGCCGAGACGGAAAAACTGCTCGACGTCATCAAGGGGCTGAAGGCGGAAGGCATCAGCGTCATCTTCATCTCGCACCGGCTGCACGAGATCGAGCGCGTCGCCGACCGCGTGGTGGTGCTGCGCGACGGCACGCTGGCCGGCACGTTGGCGAAGGACCAGATCAACCATGACGAGATGGTCAGGCTGATGATCGGCCGCATGCTGAAGGAGCGCGAGAAGGCGGGCGAAGCCGCGCGCGCGCCGGGCAGCGTGGCCCTGTCGGCGGATGCGATCCGTACCAGCACCTATCCCGACCGTCCGGTCAGCCTGGCATTGAGGCGCGGCGAGATACTCGGCCTCGCCGGCCTGGTCGGCTCCGGCCGCACCGAGCTGGCGCGCGTGCTGTTCGGCATCGATGAGCGTTTGGCCGGCAGCGTCGCGCTCGACGGCAAGCCGCTCAACGTCGGCTCGGCCGCCGACGCGGTGGCGCACGGCATTTTCCTGGTGCCGGAGGACCGCAAGCTCACCGGCATATTGCTCGATTTGTCCATCGCCCAGAACATCTCGCTGCCCAATCTGCCGGCCCATGCCAGGCGTTCGCTGGTCTCGACCGGCGCCGAGCTCGCGACGGCTGAGAAGCAGAAGAAGAACCTGGGCATCAAGGCGCCGTCGGTGCTCACCCGCACCGGCACGCTGTCGGGCGGCAACCAGCAGAAGGTGGTCCTGGCCAAATGGCTGGCGATGAACCCCAAGGTCATGATCCTCGACGAGCCGACGCGCGGCATCGACATCGGCGCCAAGGCCGAGATCTACGGGCTGATGCGGGCGCTGGCCGATGCCGGCGTCGCGGTGCTGATGATCTCCAGCGACATGGAAGAGGTGATCGGCGTCTCGGACCGCATCGCGGTCATGCATGAGGGGCAGATCTCCGGCATCCTCGACAAGGACGATTTCAGCCAGGAGAACGTGCTCTTGCTGGCGGTCGGCAAGAAGCCGAAACTGCTGCAAGCGGGAGGAGCGCAATGAGCAAGAAAGATCTCGGCCTGCTGATCCTGATCCTGGTGGTCGGCGCGGTGGTGACGGCCATCAACCCGCGCTTCCTGTCGACGATCAACCTCGCCAACACCTCCAACCTGGTCGCGCTGTTCGGCATCCTGTCGATCGGCCAGGCCTTCGTCATCATCACCGGCGGCATCGAATTGTCGGTCGGCTCGCTGATCGCGCTGCTCGGGACGCTGTTCATCGACTTCATCGCGGTGCGCGACGTGAACTGGCCGCTGGCCTTCGTGCTGATCCTCGTGCTCGGCGCCATTATCGGCTTCGTCCATGGCTGGCTGATCACGCGGCTCAAGCTGCAGCCTTTCGTGGTGACGCTCTGCGGCCTGCTGATCTATCGCGGCGTGGCGCGCTTCTACACCGCCGACGGCACGGCGGGCTTCGCCTTCGGGCAGAATTTCCCGACGCTCGAGTTCCTGACCGCCGGCCGTTCCGGCGGCCTGCCGAACAGCTTCATCGCGCTGATCGTCATTGCCATCGTGATGTGGGTCGTGCTGCACCGCTCGGTGTTCGGGCGCTACCTCTACGCCATCGGCAAGAACGAGGAAGCGGCCAAATACTCCGGCATCCGCACGGATAGGGTGGTTATCGCGGCCTATGTCATCTGCGGCGTGCTGACGGCGCTGTCGGCGATCTATTTCGCCATGTACACGCGCTCGATCTCGCCGGCGAGCCACGGTCAGTTCTACGAGCTCTACGCCATCGCGGCGGCCGTGCTTGGCGGCTTCTCGCTGCGCGGCGGCGAAGGCTCGCTGGTCGGCGTCGTCCTTGGCACCGTGCTGCTGCAGGAGTTGCAGAACCTCGTCAACCTGCTCGGCATTCCCTCCTCGCTGAATTTCGCCGTGATGGGCGGCGTGATCCTGATCGGCGTCCTGGTCGACCAGCAATGGGGCGTCTTCCGCGCCCGTCGCCGCATGATGGAGGCGACGCGCCGCAACGTTGCCGGCGCGCCGGCGGAGTAGCCTCGCTCTTCAGGCCGCGGAGCGCGACCAGACCGCCTCCCCGCGGGGAATCGACAGGCAAATCCCGCGCCGGGTTGACTTTAGGTCAGGCGCGCGGACTGGAAAACAGCCCTTGTCGGAGAATTGGGGCTGGGCTAAGCAATTGGTACTACGGGTATCCAAGAACAAAAATATGGGAGGAAGTATCGTGACATCATCACGTTGGATTGCACTTGCCGCGCTGGCGCTGACCTGTTCGAGCCCGGCAATGGCCAAGGACTGGAAGACCGTAACGGTCGCGATGGAGGGCTCCTATGCCCCCTGGAACCAGACGGACGCCAGCGGCAAGATCGTCGGCTTCGAGGTGGACATACTGAACGACGTCTGCGCCCGCGCGAAGCTCGAATGCAACATCGTCGCGCAGGATTGGGACGGCGTCATCCCCGGCCTTACGGCGGGCAAGTTCGACATCGTGATGGACGGCATGTCGATCACCGAGGAGCGCCTCAAGACCATCGACTTCTCGATCCCTTACGCCTCCTCGCCGGTGGCCTTCCTTGCTGACAAGAACGGTCCGCTGGCGCAAATGTCCAACAGCGGCAAGATGATCGACCTGTCGAAGGACGATGCCGAATCCAAGGCCGCGCTCGACACGCTGCGCAAGGAACTCACCGGCAAGAATCTCGGCCTGCAGGTTTCGACCACCGAGGCGACCTTCGCCGACAAGTACCTCAAGGACGTCGCAAACGTCCATGAATACAAGACCACCGATGAGCACGACCTCGACCTGATGGCGGGCCGCATCGACGTGGCCTTCGCCGACACAACCTATTTCCTCGGCACGCTGGCCAAGCCCGATGCCAAGGACCTGGAATTCGTCGGGCCGCAGTTCAAGGGTGGCCCGATCCTGGGGCCGGGCATCGGCGCTGCTTTCCGCAAGACCGACAAGGACCTGCAGGATATCTACAACAAGGCGCTCAAGGCCGCGCTCGACGACGGCTCGGTGTCGAAATACAGCATGCAGTGGTTCAAGATCGACATTACCAAGTAATGTCGCAACGGGAGCAGCCAAGGCTGCTCCCGTTTTGCATTGAGCGCATGTCACCCGAAAGTGCCTGGCGGTTTCGGGAAGACGACATGCACCGAGGCAAGAACAACCGTCGATGCTTATCTCGGCGTCCGCAGGAGCCGTAAGTGGAGTTTCTCAACGATCTCAAGGACCAGGTGTCGACGGCCTACGAGCTGTTGGCCGCCGGCTGGGGCGTGCAACTGCTCTGGGGCATCGGCTGGACGCTCGCCGTCACCGTGGTCTCGATGCTGATCGGCGCTACGCTGGGATCGCTGGTGGCTGCTGCCAAGCTTTCGCATCGCGGCGGCCTGAGATTCATCGGCGAGAGCTACACCACCGTGTTCCGCGGCGAACCGGAACTTTTGATCATCTACCTTTTCTACTATGGCGGCACCCAGGTCCTGACCGGCGTGGCGAGGTCCACCGGATCGATCGGTTCGACCGACATCTTGAACATGCCGAGCTTCCTCGGTGGCGTTCTGGCGGTAGGCATCATTTCCGGCGCCTACCAGGCCGAGGTTTTTCGCGGGTCGTTCCTGGCGATCCATCGCGGCGAGCTGGAGGCGGCCCGTGCCTACGGCATGTCGGCCTGGCTGCGGTTTCGCCTCGTGATCATGCCCCAGGTCCTGCGTCTCGCGGTGCCGGGGCTGGGCAATGTCTGGCAATTGACCATCAAGGATTCGGCGCTGATCTCGGTCACCGGCGTCGCCGAACTGATGCTCACCGCGAACAAGGCCGCGCGTTCGACGCATCATTCGCTGCTTTTCTACACGGTCGCCGGCATTCTCTACCTGGTGATGACCTCGATCTCGACGCCGATCTTCGACAAGGCCGAGCGTTACACCTCGCGTAGTTTCACGCGGCCGAAGTGAGGGGTGGCGGTGGATTTCGACTTCTACCTCTCAACCATGTGGAGCGTGCTCAAGGCGCTGCCGCTGACGCTCGAAATCTGGTTCTTCGGCATCGCCTTCGGGCTTGTCATCGCCACCGGCCTGACCTGGCTGCGGGCGTCGGGCCACAAATTTGGCGAATATTTCACCCGCGGCTACGTCTTCGTCTTCCGCGGCTCGCCGCTGCTGGTGCAGCTCTATCTGATCTATTTCGGGCTCTCCCAGTTCGACTTCGTCCGCCACAGCCCGATCCTGTGGCCGATCCTGCGCGATCCGATGTACTGCACGATCGTCGCCATGGCCTTGAACACGGCCGCCTATGAGAGCGAGATTTTCCGCGGCGCGCTGCGGGCGGTGCCTGTCGGCCAGATCGAGGCGGCCAAGGCGTTCGGCATGTCGGCTTTCACCCGTTTCCGCCTGGTCACGCTGCCGATCGCGCTGCGGCTCGCTTTACCGGCCTATTCCACCGAAATCATTCTCATGACGAAGGCGACGGCGCTCGCTTCCGTCGTCACCATCATGGAGATGATGGGAACGGCGCAGAAGATCCAGCACGACACGTTCCGGCCGATCGAGGTGTTGACCTGCGCCGGCGTGATCTACCTGCTGCTCAACCTGTCGATCGCCCGGCTGTTCGCCTGGGTCGAATTCCTGCTTTCACCGCATCTGCGTCCCCCGCCCGAGCAGAGCCAGCAAATCAAACCCGTCCCGGAGGTGTTGTGATGTCGGCAAATGTCGCCGCTGCCGCGAAAGCAGCATCGTCCTCCGAGCAGGCGCCGGCCATCAGCGTCACGGATATGCGCAAGTGCTTCGGCGACCATGAGGTGCTCAAGGGTATTTCGCTCGAAGCCCACAAGGGCGACGTCATTTCGATCCTCGGTTCCTCGGGCTCCGGCAAGAGCACCTTGCTTCGCTGCATCAACCTCCTGGAGACTCCGGACTCCGGCGAAGTGCGCGTGGATGGCGAGCTCATCAAGATGAAGCAAGGCAGGGACGGCCACCAATCGCCGGCCGATATCCGCCAGGTCGAACGGATCCGCGCCAACCTCGCCATGGTTTTCCAGAGCTTCAATCTCTGGTCGCACATGACCGTGCTCGAGAACCTTGTCGCCGCGCCGACGCATGTGCTGAAGCGCCCGCGCGCGGAGTGCCTTGAGCAGGCTGAGGCGCTGCTGAAGCGCGTCGGCATATGGGAGCGCCGCAATTACTATCCGCCGCACATGTCGGGCGGCCAGCAGCAGCGCGCGGCTATCGCCCGCGCCCTGGCGATGAATCCCAAGGTGATGCTGTTCGACGAGCCGACATCGGCTCTCGATCCCGAACTGGTCGGCGAAGTGCTGCGGGTCATGCGCTCGCTTGCCGAGGAAGGGCGCACCATGCTCGTCGTCACGCACGAAATGGGCTTTGCCCGCGACGTGTCGAGCAAGGTGATGTTTTTGCACAAGGGCGAGGTGGATTCGGTCGGCGAACCCAAGGAAATGTTCGCCAGGCCGCCGACACAGCAGTTCAAGCAGTTCATCGCCAACTTCAACAAGTGAGCACTGCCCCACCTTCTCCCCGTGTGGGAGAAGGTGGCCGCGAAGCGGCCGGATGAGGGGTGCTGGAAGGAATGAGGCCCTGGCGGTTGGACGCAAAGGTGCTGCCAGGCGGACGCCATCGCCAAGCTGGAACACCCCTCATCCGTCTCGGCGCTTCGCGCCGATCCACCTTCTCCCACAAGGGGAGAAGGTAAGGCATCAGATCATGTCCGACAGATCGGAGAACGCCATCGCCTTGCGCAGCACCTCGGCAAAGCGTTCGCCGGCGATTTCCTTGTCACCGCTGTTGTCGATCGACGTGACGTCCGGTCCGGTCAGCGTGACGTTCGCGCTGCGTGCCAGCCGGGCAAGCACCTCGCCGCGCGATTCACGGCCGCGCGCCGCAAGCCGCTCGGCTAAGATCTCCGGCGTCGCGGTGATCTCGACCACAGCCAGGTTGGCGTAGCGTTCGCGCAGCGCCGGGATTACCGCGCGCGACACGTTGGCGACCGCCACATGGCCGTCCGCCACAACCCAGTCGACATCGGCCGGAAGGCCGTAGCGCAGGCCGTGCGCATCCCAGCACAACGAGAAGGCGCCGTCGGCCTCGGCCTCGGCAAAGGCGGCATCGGCCAGCGTATCGTGATCCTCGCTTGCCGCGTCGCTCGGCCTGGTGATGACGCGGCGCACGAATTCCAGCCGCGTCTCGCCGGCAAAGCGCGCCTTGGCATAGCCGATCACCGTATCCTTGCCGGCGCCGCTTGGACCGACGACCGCGACGAAAACGCCGTTGCGGATCGGCAGGCTCTCGGCCAGCTCGCGCTCGATGAGGGCCGAGACCATCATGCGACCCGGCTGCCCTGACGCCACACGGTGCGCACGACCGGCACATGGTCGTCGACGCGCACGCGCACCAGGTCGGCGCGACGACCGGGCTCGATCACGCCGCGGTCGGTGAGGCCGACAGCCTCGGCCGGGTTCTTCGAGACCATGGCGACCGCTTGCGGCAGCGAGATGCCTTCGACGACATCGCCGAGGAAGAAGGCCGACTGGATCAGGCTGAACGGAATATAGTCGGACGACAGGATGTCCAGCAGGCCGTCGGCGGCAAGCGTCCGCGCCGAGACATTGCCGGAGTGCGAGGCGCCGCGCATGACGTTCGGCGCGCCCATCAGCACGCCCAGGCCCGCCGCCTTCGAGGCCTTGGCGGCCTCTTCCGTCGTCGGGAACTCGGCGACGCGCACGCCCTGCTCGACCGCCTCGTCGACATGGCCGGCGGTCGCGTCATCGTGGCTGGCAAGCACGATGCCGCGCTCTTGGCAGGCGGCCGAGATGAAGACCCGGTTCGGTCCTGAATTGCGGGCCGATTCGCCCATCCGCTTCTCGCAGAATTTCTGGAAGTCGCGATCCGTCAGCTTCAGCTTGCGCTGGTAGTAGTAGGCATAGGTCTCGAGGTTGACGAACTGGCGCTGTCCGGGCGCATGGTCCATCAGCGAAGCGAGCTTCACCCGCTCGTCCGTCTCGAAATTGGCGAAGGCCTTGAGGCAATCGGGCGCCGAGACCTCGCAGCGCAGGTGGATGAAATGATCGGCGCGCAGGCGATCCTGGCGCACGCTGTCCTCTATTGCATCGGCGAGCTTGCGGATGTCGTCGGAGTTGAGATCGGCATCCTCGTCCATGCCGACACGCAGGGCATCGAGCACGGTGGTGATGCCGGCGGTCGCGACCTGCGCATCATGGGCAAGCACGGCGGCGATCGGGTTCCAGCGCACCTTCGGGCGCGGCGCGTAGTGGCCTTCGAGATGATCGGTGTGGAGCTCGACGAGGCCCGGAATGACGTAATCGCCGCCCATATCCTCGCCGGAGCGGCTGGCGCCGGGCTCGACGGCGGCGATCAGGCCATCGCGCAACAAAAGCGAACCCTCGACGATTTCGTCGGGCAGCACGATGCGGGCATTGGTGAGAACGGTTTCGGCGGTCATCTCAGGCGTCCTGTCTCAAGCGGTCGGTCGGCGATCAAATCAGTCGGTCGTCTAGAGCAATTCCGGGAAAAGTTCGTCGCCGCTTTCCGTTCGGAATTGCATAAAGAGATAGGGCGGTTCAGCGTTTCCGCTGATCCGTCCTAGGCGGTCTTGCGGGCCGGCCCATGGCCAAGCGCATGGTGCGAAAGCACCATGAACGGGGCGCCCGGCTCGCTTTCCACGAACAATGTCAGCGCATCCACCGGCACCGGCTGCAGCAGCACATCGGCAAACAGGCCGCCGATCGCCGCACGAAGACGTGGGCTTTCCTGTGGCCCGGCTCGTCCCGACAGCGTCATGTGGAAGCGGAATGTGTCGAAAACGTAAGGATAGCCCCATTGGCACAGGTTGCGGAACTCGTCCGGCTTCAGCGCATCGGGGCTGCGGCGCTCTATCTCGGCTTCCGTCAGCGGCGCGCGGAAGCGGTCGAAGGCGCGCACCACCTCGCCGGCGAAATTGTTGAGCGGTGCGAACCGGGTTTCCGGCACCAGCGCGAAGAAGCCGTCGATCTGCCCGACGACCAGGCGCGGGATGACGACCGGCGGTGTCGCTTCGGCGAAAATGTCGAGCGCGGCGCGCAACGAAGCTTCCGTCTCGTTCGGCGCCAGCCGGAACGGCGCCTTCAGCGTGGCGTGGAACCCGTAACGCCTGGCGGAGGCGGTATGGAAGGCGACTTCCGCGGCCGACAGATCGCCCACCGCCTCGACCGGCCGGGTCGCCGCGCCGAACGGGTCGCGGCCCAGCCAGTTGGCGGCAATACGCGCCAGCGGCTCATCCTGCCTCGGGGTGTAATAAATGGCGTAGCGCATGGCGTTCCTCGTCAAGCGCGCTGCGCCCGAAGGATTATGCGACGCGCTTCAAGTCCTGGTTTTTGGCAAGCCGTTGTCCCAAAAACGCTGAGGCGCTCCGGCGACGTGCATCAGACCCGCTGCCATAGGTGATTTCCATGACGGATTGACGAAACTTTCATGGGTTTTCGAAGGCAAGTCCAGCCGCGAGGTGCTTAGCCGACGATTTTTCCCAACTGGACCAAAGGCTTTGCCGGTCTGCCCGGTCAGGCCTTCATCAGCCACTCGTGCTCGGCCGCGTTGTGGAATTTCCACGTCCGCTTCGGCCCGGCCATGACGTTGAGATAATAGAGGTCGTAGCCGTGGCAGGCCGCGCAAGGGTGATAGCCCTTCGGCACCAGCACGACATCGCCGTCCTCGATCGCCATCGCCTCGTCCAGCTCGCGTGCGCCGTTGCGGTCGGCATCGGTATAGACGCGCTGGAAGGCGAAGCCCTGCGGCGGGTTGAGGCGGTGGTAATAGGTTTCCTCGAGGTAGGATTCCGCCGGCAGATTGTCCTGGTCGTGCTTGTGCGGCGGATAGCTGGAGGTGTGGCCGCCGGGGGTGATGACCTCGACCACCAGCAGCGCATCCGCCGGCTTGCCCTCGGGCAGGATGTTGGTGACATAGCGCGTGTTTGTGCCCTTGCCGCGCACCTCCTGGCCGAGATCGTCGGGGCCGATGACGCGCACCGGCAGGCCGCCACCGAGGCCGGGGGCCGAGCAGACGGCGAGCTCCAGCTCGGTGTCGGCGGTCACGGCCCAGTCCGAGCCTTCCGGCACATAGACCGACCAGGGCTTGCCCTCGAAGGGCGACATGCGCTCGCCAAGCAGGCCGAGTTCCTTGCCGCCGGCCGACGCCTTGCCCTTGCCGGTGACGAACACCAGGCAGACCTCGCGGTCGCCGGTCTCGCCGGACGCGGTCTCGCCCGGTTTCAGCCGGTGCAGATCGAAACCGACATAGGTCCAGCTGGCGCTTTGCGGCGTGACGTGAGCGACGTGGCCGTGGCCCTTGTCGGCCTTGACGAGCAGTTTCGACATACGGAGCTCCTCAGATTATTCCTTCGGCTCGGCCGGAGGCTTCACCTCCTCGGCCGGCCTGTAGAGATAGAAAAACTGCCACACCGCATAACCGGCGAAGCCGAGCGCGATGACGCCCCAGAATGGCGTGCCGGACGCAAACTCGATCACCGACCAGATCAAACAGACCGCGACGACGGCGATGCGCCGCCACAGCGGCCGGAAGAAGGGGTGCTCATAGTCTTTCATCGCGCCAATCCAGGATTTGCCCAAAGCGCATCAGATAGACCGAGCGCCCTGACTAATCCACCGTTCAGGCCGGAAACCCTTGCGTCTCCACCGTATAGCCGGCGGCCGTCATCACCCGCATCAGTTCCTTGTGGCCCACCTGAGCCATCGTGAGCGGCGGGTTCTTCTTCGGGTCCTGCTCGGCCTCGACCACGAACCAGCCTTCATAGCCGTGATCGGCGAAGCGCTTGACGATGGCGCCGAAGTCGAGCGAGCCGTCGCCCGGCACGGTGAAGGCGCCGAGCGCCACGGCATCCAGGAAGGACTGTTTCGAGCGGTCGAGCCCGTCGATCACGCCCATGCGCACATCCTTCACGTGGACGTGGTTGATGCGCTTGTGGTGGTTGTCGATGGCGCGCAGCACATCGCCGCCGGCAAAGGCGAGATGGCCGGCATCGAGCAGAAGCGGAATGCCTTCGCCGGAATGGCGCATGAAGGCGTCGAGCTCCGGCTCGGTCTCGACCACCGCCGCCATGTGGTGATGGTAGGAAAGCGGCATGCCCTGGTCGGCGCACCATTCGCCGAATTCGGTGACGCGGCGGCCATAGGCCTTCATCTCGTCGCCGGTGAGCTTTGGCTTGGTGGCCAACGGCTTGGAACGGTCGCCCTGGATGGACCGGCCGACCTCGCCATAGACGATGCAGGGCGCGTTGACCGCCTTGAACAGATCGATCATCGGCTGGATGCGATCCTTGTTCTTCGCCAGGTCCTCATTGACCAGCGTGCCGGAGAACCAGCCGCCGCAAAGTGTGACGTCGGCCTCTCTCAGGATCGGCAACATCACTTTCGGGTCATTGGGGAAGCGGCGGCCCATCTCCATGCCGGTGAAGCCGGCCGAACGCGACTGGCGCAGGCACTCCTCCAGCGACACGTCATCGCTCAGTTCCACCAGATCGTCGTTCCACCACGCGATGGGGGACATGCCCAGTTTGGCTTTCAAGTCGTCACTCCACTGTCAGTTCGTTGCGGGACGTCGGCTCAGCCCTGGCGGCTGCCCACGGCTTCCTCATATTTCTTGCGCGCGGCATTCACTTGTGGCCGCGACGAGACTTCCGGCACGGCGACATCCCACCAATGACCGCCGGCTTCGGTTGAAACCAGCGGATCGGTGTCGATGACCAGCACCGTGGTCTTGTCGTTCTTCTTGGCCCTGGCCAGCGCCGTCTCCAGCTCGGCGATCGACGCCACCTTCTCGGCATTGGCGCCCATGCTTGCGGCATGCGCGGCGAAATCGACGTCGGGCAGCACTTCGTGGCGGGTGTCCTTGAGCAGATTGTTGAAGTTGGCGCCGCCGGTCGCCATCTGCAGCCGGTTGATGCAGCCATAGCCGCGATTGTCGAGCAAGACGATCGTGAGCTTGAGGCCGAGCATCACCGAGGTGGCAATCTCGGAATTCAGCATCAGGTAGGAGCCGTCGCCGACCATGACGACGACCTCCTGGTCGGGCTTCGCCATCTTGGCGCCGAGCCCGCCGGCGATCTCGTAGCCCATGGTCGAGAAGCCATATTCGGCGTGATATGAGCCCGGCGCGCCGGCCTGCCAGAGCTTGTGCAACTCTCCGGGCAGCCCGCCGGCCGCGTGCAGCAGGGTGACGCCCGAGCCCATGGCGCGCTGCACGGCGCCGATCACCTGCGCGTCGGAAGGGTAGGCGGCGTTGGTCGAGGCCGTCACCTTGGTGGCCGCGGCCTGCCAGTCCTTCTTGCCCTTCAGCGCATTGTCGGTCCAGGCGGCCGGCGCCTTCCAGCCTTTCAGCGCGGCGGACAGTTCGGCAAGCCCCTCGGCGGCGTCTGCGACCAGCGGCAGCGCCCAATGCTTGCCGGCGTCGAACACCTGCGTGTTCAGCCCGATGATGGTGCGGCCGGCATTCTTGAACAGCGCCCACGATCCGGTGGTGAAGTCCTGCAGGCGCGTGCCGACCGCGAGCACGACATCGGCCTCCTCGGCCAGGCGATTGGCGGCGGAGGTGCCGGTGACGCCGACCGCGGCCATGTTGAGCGGGTGATCATCGGGGAGCGAAGACTTGCCGCCCTGTGTCTCGCAGACCGGAATGCCGGCGCCCTGCACCAGCTTGGCGAGTTCGTCCGACGCCTGTGAGTAGAGGACACCGCCGCCGGCGATCACCAGCGGCTTCTTGGCGCCCTTCAGCGCCGCGACGGCGGCCGCCAATTCATTGCGATCCGGGCGCAGCCGGCGTGGCGTCCAGACGCGCTCGGCGAACAGGCTTTCTGGATAGTCGTAGGCCTCTGCTTGAACATCCTGGCAGAGCGACAGCGTTACCGGGCCGCATTCGGCCGGATCGGTCAGCACCTGCATGGCGCGGTTGAGCGCCGGGATGATCTGCTCCGGCCGCGTGATGCGGTCGAAATAGCGCGACACGGGGCGGAAGCAGTCGTTGACGCTCGCCGTGCCGTCGGAGAAATCCTCGGCCTGCTGCAGGACTGGATCGGGCAGGCGGTTGGCGAAGACGTCGCCGGGCAGCAACAGCACCGGCAAGCGGTTGACATGGGCAAGCGCCGCGGCCGTCACCATGTTGAGCGCGCCGGGGCCGATCGAGGTGGTGGCGGCCATGAAGCGGCGGCGGAAATTCGCCTTGGCATAGGCGATCGCGGCATGCGTCATCGCCTGCTCGTTATGGGCGCGGAAGGTCGGCAGCTCGTCGCGGACCTGGTAGAGCGCTTCGCCGACGCCGGCGACGTTGCCATGGCCGAAGATCGCCCAGACGCCGCCGAAGATCGGCATCTTCTGGCCGTCGATCTCGGTCATTTGCCGGCTGAGAAAGCGGGTCAGCGCCTGCGCCATCGTCAGGCGAATGGTCTTGGTCATTTGTCGTTTCCTCCGGCTTCCGACGCCTTGTTATGCGGCCTTGCGGCCGCGCGCGGCAAGCCATGCCTCGGTCAGTTGCTCGAAGCGCCCGGCCATGTCGGCGATCGCCTCGTCATCCGACATCTTGCCGGCCAGCCATTGTTCGGCGGCGTTGATGAAGATGGTGCGGCCGACGGCGAAGCCTTTGACGATCGGCGCATTGGCGGTGGCGGCAAAGGCAGCGACCAGCTCGTCCTGAGGCGCCTCGAGACCGAGCAGCACGATGCCGCGGCACCACGGGTCGTTCTTGACGATCACCTGTTCGATCTTCGCCCAGGCGCCCGCCGAAGCCTGCGGCTCGAGCTTCCACCAATCCGGTTTGATCCCCAGCGCATAGAGTTCCTCCAGCGCGCGCGCTATGGTCGTGTCGTCGAGCTTGCCGTGCTTGCCGGCTATGATCTCGACCAGCAGTTCCCGACCGACCTTGCGCGCCGCCTCGAACAGCGCCCGCAGCTTCTGCTGCTGCTCGACCTTGAGCGCCTCCGGGTCGTCCGGGTGATAGAAGCACAGGCACTTGATGCAATGGTCGACCGGCCATTCGGTGAGCTGCGAGCCGATGTCCTGCGAGAATTCGAAGCGCAGCGGCCGTGATCCGGGCAATTCGACCGGACGGCCGAGCCAGGCGAATGGATGGCGGGCGAATTCGAACATCGCGTCGCGACCGTATTTCTCGTCGATCAGCATGCCGTAGCCGTCGCGGCTGGCCGCGACCTTGGCCGCCGCCTTGACGGTGAGCACCTTGAAGTCCGGAATGCGCGAAACGTCGGCGCCGACCCGGGCCGCGACATCTTCCAACTGGACGCGGTGGTCGCAGGCTAAAGCCATAAGCGAAGGGATGTCGCGCCGTCGCGTCGTTGCCCAATGGATATGGTTGATCGCCTCGTCCTTGCGCAGCGCCAGACGCTTGCTGCCGTGCTTGAGGAAGAACTGCAGTTCCTCGAAGGTCGGATATTCCGGCGCGCAGAGCAGGCGCGACACGGCGAAGGCGCCGCAGGCATTGGCCCAGGTCGCGGCGGTGGCAAAACTCTCGCCGCCGAGCCAGCCGCGCAGGAAGCCCGACATGAAGGCGTCGCCGGCGCCGAGCACATTGTAGATCTCGATCGGAAAACCCTTGCCGACGATGCCGTCTTCGAGATCGTCGCTGATCGGGCCGTCATAGACGATGCAGCCCTTGGCGCCGCGCTTGAGCACGATCGTCGCCGACGACAGCGCCCGGATCGTCTTCAGCGCGCTCAGGCAATCATCGGCGCCCGACGCGATCATGATCTCTTCCTCGGTGCCGACGATGAGGTCGCAGTCGGGCAGCACCGTCTTCAACTGCGCCGACACACGGTCGGATTTGACGTAGCGCTCGAAACCCTCGGCATGGCCGGCAAGGCCCCAGAGGTTCGGGCGATAGTCGATATCGAACACCACTTTGCCGCTCTTGGCCTTCATCAGGCGGATCGCCTTGCGTTGCGCGGCGTCCGAATTGGGGCGCGAGAAATGCGTGCCGGTGACGACGACCGAGCGAGCCGAGGCGATGAAGGCTTCGTCGATATCTTCCTCGGCGAGCGCCATATCCGCGCAGTCGGAGCGATAGAAGATCATCGGCGAGACGCCTTCGCTTTCGACCGAAAGCAGGACCAGCGCCGTCAGCCGCTCCTTGTCTGTCTTCAGCCCGTCGACCGAGACGCCCTCGCGCTTGAGCTGTTCGCGGATGAAGCGACCCATCTGCTCGTCGCCGACGCGGGTGAGCAGCGCCGAACGCAGCCCGAGCCTCGCCGTGCCGACGGAAATATTGGCCGGGCAGCCGCCGACCGATTTGGCGAAGGAGGTGATGTCCTCCAGCCGCGAACCGATCTGCTGGCCGTAGAGATCGACCGAGGCGCGGCCGATGGTGATGACGTCGAGCGGCGGATATTTCCCTTCCACGGCTTCGCCCATTCGAACCTCCCATCGGCCTTGTTGTGTAGAGCAGCGTCGTTTCGGACAGCACGCGCAAGCGACGGCGTGGTGTCGTCAATATGAAATATTAATTCCAATCTGTAGTCAATATGGAATGAGTGTTCCCGAGGCGAAAAGCGCGCCTCGAAGAGGCTCAGATCCTGCGCTTGCGTCCGGCATCGCGGCGCTTCTCGCCGACGGCGACAGTCAGCGCCATGGCCAGCGCCATGGTCGCCGAGATCGAGCGGAAGCCGCCGAAATCGGCCTCGGCGACCTCGAACCAGACCTTGGCGAATTGCGCCAGCGGCGAGAACGACGAGTCGGTGATCGCCACGATCGGCACGCCCTGTTCGGCGATCGAGCGGGTTTCGTCGATGGTGGCGGGCGCGTAAGGCGAGAAGCTGATCGCGATGACGGCGTCGCGCGGCGTGGCGAAGCCGATCATCTCGGCGTTCAGCCCGGCGGCCGATTCCACCAGCTGGTTGCGGATCTTGAGCTTGCCCAGCGCGTAGGCGATGTAGGAGGCGACCGGATAGGAGCGGCGCCTGGCCAGCACATAGATGGTCTCGGCCTTCGCGAGCAGTGCTACCGCCTCGTCGAAATGCGCATCGTTGAGCGCACGCGAAATGTCGCCCAGCGAGGTGCTGGCGGCGGCGACGAAGCCGTCGAATATCGCCCTATGCCCGCCGCCTTCCTCGGCCCTGGCGCGCAACGCCGCCAGCCGCTCGTCATAGGAGGAGTTGCGCTCGCGCAGGCGCTCGCGGAAAACCTGCTGCAGGCTGGTGAAGCCGTCGAAGCCCAGTTGCTGGGCAAAACGGATCAGTGTCGAGGGCTGCACGCCGGCCGAGGCGGCGATACTCGCCGCCGTGCCGAAAGCGATGTCGTCGGGATTGTCGAGCGCATAGGCGGCGATCTGTGCGATGCGCTTGGGCAGGCTCGCGCGCCTGTCCAGGATCGTCGCGCGCAGCGTTTCGAAATCGCGAGGCACCCGTTCGTCCATCGTCGCTCCGTCCGCGGCCATAAGGTTTGTCCCTCTCCTGCCTCATCATAGCGAGTTCGCGCAAGAACACCATAAAAAATGATTTGGATGTTCCATTCCTTGCTAAAATGGACTAATTCATCCACACCAGTATTTCCCCGGAGCGATTCCGCTTTCACGGAACCGCTCCATCTGTTTGTTGACGCAGTTCCGGGCGGAAAACCGCTCGACACTTTTCCTGGAATTGCTCTGGCGCGGAGACAATCGACATGGTCGGAGTGGGCCTCATCGGCACGGGTTTCATGGGCAAGTGCCACGCCATCGCCTGGAACGCGGTGGGCACGGTCTTTCCTGATGTCGAGAAGCCGAGGCTGGTGCATCTGGGCGAGGTGAATGACGAGCTGGCCCGGCGCAAGGCCAGCGAATTCGGCTTCGCGAAGGGTTCCGGCGACTGGCGCGCCGTGGTCGACGATCCGGAGGTCGATGTCGTTTCGCTGACCACGCCGAACCAGTTCCACCCGGAAATGGCAATCGCCATCCTGGCCGCCGGCAAGCATCTGTGGTGCGAGAAGCCGATGGCGCCGAGCTTCGCCGAGGCCGAGACCATGGCGGCCGCGGCGAGGAAATCCGGCAAGGTCGCCGTGCTCGGCTACAACTACATCCAGAACCCCGCCATCCGCCATATCGGCGCGCTGCTCGATGAAAAGATCATCGGCGACGTCAACCTCATGCGCATCGAGATGGACGAGGACTTCATGGCCGACCCCGAAGCGCTGTTTTTCTGGAAGCACGAGGCTTCTTCCGGCTACGGCGCGCTCGACGATTTCGCCGTCCATCCGCTGTCGCTGATCAAGGCGCTGTTCGGCCGTGTCAGCCGCGTCATGTGCGACATGGTCAAACCCTATGCCGATCGCAAGACCGCTTCCGGCGACCGCCGCGCGGTCGAGACCTACGATATCGCCAGCGTCTTGATGCATCTCGAAAACGGCGTTGCCGGCACGCTCATGGTCAATCGCTCGGCCTGGGGCCGCAAGGGCCGTATCGCCATCCAGATCTTCGGCTCGAAGGGTTCGATCCTTTATGACCAGGAGCGGATGAACGAGTTCCAGCTCTACCTCACCTCCGACCGGCCGACCGAGCAGGGCTACCGCACCGTGCTGGTGGCGCCGCACCACAAGCCCTACGATTCCTTCCTGCCGGCGCCCGGCCACGGCCTCGGTTTCAACGACCTCAAGATGATCGAATGCCGCGAGCTGTTGATGCGCATCGCCGGCAAGCCGGCCCGGGTCATCGACTTCGACGAGGGGCTGGAGATCGAGCGCACCGTGCATGCGATGGCGCGCTCCTTCCAGGAGCAGCGCTGGGTCGATGTGAGATAGGCCCGCCGCCCATCGAAATCGCCACACCGGGCGGCGGGGGCCGACCAACGCAAGATCCGGCCTGGGCATTCAGGCCAGGTTGATGGCGACGTTGCGCAGCAACGCGACGGATTTGCGCATGCCTTCCATTGGCGAAAGCATCATGTCCTCATGCTCGATGGAGAGCACGTCGTCATAGCCGGCCTGCTTCAGAGCCGTGCAGAACTGCCGCCACCAGGTCTCGCCATGGCCGTAGCCCAGCGTGATGTAATTCCAGGCGCGTTCGGCATAGTGGTTTGGCGGGCGCGCATCGAGCACGCCGTCGATGCCGGCCGGCACCGGCTCGACGCGCGTATCCTTGGCGTGGACATAGTAGATGGCGGAGCCAAGCTTGCGCACCGCGGCGATGGGATCGGCGCCCATCCACATCGGATGGCTCGGGTCGTAATTCGCGCCCACCGTCTCGCCGACGGCATCGCGCAGCCTGAACAGCGTCTGGACGTTGTAGACCGCCTGATGGCCGTGTAGCTCCAGGCAGAGTTTGCCGATGCCGAGATTGTTCGAAAACCTGACCAGATCGCGCCAGTAGGGGATGATGCAATCGTCCCACTGGTAGCGCTGGATGTCGGCGCATTCCGGCGGCCAATCGGTGATGATCCAGTTGGGGTTGGCGTCGCCGGGGCCGCCGGGCAGCCCGGACATCATCACCACCCGGTCGATCCCCATCAGGCTCGCAAGCCGGATCGTGTCCTCGGTCACCTGGCGGTGCTTCTTGCCCTGCGGTCCCGGATGCAGCGGGTTGCCCGAGCAGTTCAGCGCCGCGATCGTCAGCCCGTGGTCGCGGACCTTGGCGACGAATTCGGCGCGGGTCGCAGCACTTTCCAGCATGGCCGCGAGGTCGATATGCGGCGCCGACGACCAGTTGCCGCAGGCGAATTCCAGCGTCTCCAGCCCGAGCTCGGCCGAGGCGCGCAGCATCTCGTCGAAGGACAGGGTGCCCAGGCTGTCGGTGATCATGCCAATCTTCATTTTGGGGGACTCCCGCTTGCCTTCAAACAATCCGCTCAGAGTTTTACGGGCTCGAACCTGCCGGACCGCGCCGACGCAAGAGCCGCCTCGCAAAGGATCATCGCCTTGCGGCCGTCGCTGGCGGTGACCGCCGGCTTCCCGCCGGTTTCGACGCAGGTGATGAAGTGATCGATCTCGGCGGCGTAGGACTCCGCGTAGCGTTCGACGAAGAAATAATAGGGCTTGTCGCGCGATATGCCCCTGCCGCCGTACATTTCCACGGAGGTCGGCAGCCGGTTGCCCGCCTGCAGCATGCCGTCGGCGCCATGCACCTCGATGCGCTGGTCGTAGCCATAGGCGGCCCTGACGCTGTTGTTGATGTGGCATTGCCGGCCCGACGCCGTTCTCAGGATGAACATCGCGGTGTCGTAGTCGCCGAGCTTCCTGTATTGCGGCGCCACGAGCGAGGAACCTGTCGCGAACAGCTCCACCGGCTCCTCGCCCAGCATGTTTCGCGCCATGTCGAAGTCGTGGATGGTCATCTCGCGGAAGACGCCCCCGCCTCCGGCCAGCGCTTCCTCGGTTTCGGGTTCGGGATCGCGGCTGGTGATGATGACCTGTTCGACGGCCCCGATCTCGCCGCCGTCGAGGCGCTCCTTCAGCGCCCGGAAGCTGGGATCGAAGCGGCGGTTGAAGCCGATCTGGAACGGCACGCCGGCTTTCGCGACAGCGGCCAGGCACTCGTCCGTGCGCTTGAGGTCGAGATCGATCGGCTTTTCGCAGAAGATCGCCTTGCCCTTGGCCGCCGCGGCCATGGCAAGCTCGGCATGGGTGCGCGTCGCCGAGGCGATGAACACCATTTTCACCGACGGATCGTTCATCACGCTCTCGGTGTCCGCGATCTCGGCGCCGGTGATGGCGGCGACCTTCTGCGCCGCCTCGCGATTGGGATCGACGATGTAGCGCAGCCGCACCTTGGGATGGCGCGCGAGATTGCCCGCGTGCACGCGGCCGATCAGCCCCACCCCGAACAGACAAACATCCATCATGCGTTCGACTTTCCTATCGGGCCGCGCCATCGCGGCACGGCCGGTTCAGTGTTGCCCGCGCGGTGTTCATTTCACCGCGCCCATGGTCAGCCCGCGCACCAGATGCCGCTGCACGAGGAGCGCGAAGAACACGATCGGCAGCGCGCCGATGACGCCGGCCGCCGCCATCGAGGCCCAGTCGGTATCGATGCGGCCGATCAGCGTCGCGGTGCCGCGCGGCATCGTCATGGCGCGCGGCGTCGCCGTCAGCGCCAGCGCGAAGAGGAACTCGTTGAAGGTGACCAGCACGGCGAAGATGGCGGTGGCCGCGAGCCCGGGCGCCGCCAATGGCAGCGTGATGCGGCGGAAAGCGCCGAAGCGCGAATCGCCGTCGACCATCGCGGCTTCCTCCAGATCGACGGGGATCTCGCGGAAGAAGCTCTCCATCATCCAGACGCAGAAGGTGACGTTGAAGGCGGTGTAGGTGGCGATCAGGCCGAGCCAGCTGTCGAGCAGGCCGAGGCTGAGCATCAGCAGATAGACGGGGATCAGGATCACGACCGGCGGGATGATGCGCAGCGTGAGCAGGAAAAGGCCGACCTTGCGCTCCGCGGCGAAGGGCAAGCGGAACCTGGCGATCGCATAGGCGCCCATCGCGCCGACGATGAGCGCGATGGCGACCGAGAAGAAGGTCACCACCAGCGAGTTCGTCAGGTAGGAGCCGAACTGCTTTTCGGTGAACAGCCGCACGTAGTTGTCGAGCGTCGGCACATGCGGGTAGAGCGTGCCTTCCTGGGTGATCTCGCGGTTCGATTTGAGCGAGGTCGAGACCAGCCAGTAGATCGGCAGCAGCACCACGGCCAGGATGAGGACGGTGGTGAGGATGCGCGCCAGACGGTTGCTCATGACGCGTCGATCCTGCGCAGCAGCCTGATGGCGCTGAAGGCCAGCGCGAGCACGACGAGGCCGATCGTCACGAACAGCGCCGCCGCGTATCCGGTCTGCTGGAACTTGAACGCGGTGTCGTAGCCGTAGATCGAGATCAGCCTCGTCGCCTCGCCCGGCCCGCCACGGGTCAGCACGAAAACCTGGTCGAAGGTGCCGAAGGCGTCGATGGTCCTGAGAACGATTGCCACCGCCAGCACCGGCCGCATCATTGGGAAGGTGAGGTCGGCGAAGACACGCCAGGCGCCGGCGCCGTCGACGCGCGCCGCCTCGAACGGCTCGTGCGGCAGCGATTGCAGGCCGGCAAGCAGGATCAGGAACATCAGCGGCGTCCACTCCCAGACGTCGAGCACGACCAGGCCGATGAAGGCATTGAGCGGATTGCCCAGGATCTGCATCTCGCCGCCGCCCATGGCCTTCGACAGCGCCGTCAGCATGCCGGCGTCGCTGGCGTAGATCAGGCGGAAGACGATGGCGACGACGACGGGCGTGATCACCATGGGAATGATCAGCACCGTCCTGAGCAGCCGGATGCCGCGGAATTCGTGCAGGCAGAACAACGCCAGCGCGAAGCCGAGCACCGCCTCGAAAGACACCGACAGCGCCACGAATTTCACCGTGACCCAGAGCGCGTTGAGGAACTGCGCGTCGCTCCACAGGTGCAGATAGTTCTGCAGGCCGACATCGGCGACCGGCGAGCCATAGCGATAGGCCCTGGTGCTGGCGCGGAGCCCATCCCAGAGTGGATAGACCAGCACGCCGAGCACGATCATCAGGCCCGGCGCCAGCATGAGATAGGGGAGGGCGAGGTCGAGCCCCGCCCCCTGCAGGCGATATTTGCGCGCCTGCATCCCGCTTTGCATCAGTAGTAACCGGCCGTGGTCAGGTAATCCTTGACCTGCTTGGCCGCCGTGTCGAGCGCGGCGCCGCCGCCGGAGCCGGCCTGCAGCGCCTTGTTGAGCTCGATGCCGAGCAGTTCCTCGACCTTCGCCCAGTCCGGCGTGCGGGGCCTCGGCAGCGCGCCCGCGTCGAGCTGCTGCAGGGCGACCGGGATCAGCCGGTTGCCGGGCTTGGCGATGCCGAAGGCGCTTCGCTTGACGGGGATGGAGCCCGCTTCCGAAAGCTTGGCCTGGGTTTCCGCGCTGACATACCACTTCAGGAACTCGATCGAGTTCGCCTTGTTGGGCGCCGATTTCGGCACGCCGGCGATGAAGATGCCCATCTGGGCGATGGCCGACTGCTGCTTCGGCACGACGCCGAAATCGAGCTTGCCGGCCACCTTGGTCTGCGCCGGATCGTCGGCCTTCAGCGCATTGCCCGAATATTGGATGATCGCGCCGGCCTCGCCGCCGAGGATCGCCGCGCCCTCCTGGTCGGAGTCGAACTCGACCACGCCGCTCGGCGCGTTCTGCTTCATCGTGCCGACGAAGAAATCGGCCGAGGCCTTGCCTTCGGCCGAATTGAAGATCGGGTTCCACTTGTCGTCGAAGAACGAGCCGCCGAACGACAGGAAGATCGGGTACCAGCTGGTGACGATCGGGTTGCCGGAGACGCCGCGGAAGACGACGGGGTATTTGATCTTGCCTGCGGCCACGCCTTCCTTGCCCTTGGCGATCACCTCGTCCCAGCTCTTCGGCGCGCCGCCGGTGAAGACGTCGTTGCGGTAGGTGAGCGTCTGCAGGTCGCCGACGAAGGGCACGCAGATCAGCGTCGGCTTGGCGTCCTCGAAGCCCTTGACGCGCGGCCCCTTCTGCGGCGGCCAGTAGCCCATGTCGATCATCGAGCCGATCCAGTCCTTGTCGGCCCCGTCGATGCCGCCGGCGCCGAGGTCCTCGAGCACGTTGGCGGCGCCGAACTGCGGCACCCACGGGTCGTCGAGCAGATAGAGGTCATACTGGCCGGCGCCGCTATGGGCGTCGGCGAACCACTTCTCCAGTGTCACGCCGTATTCGTCCTCGAGGAACTCGATGTCGAAGCCCTGCTCCTTCGCCAGCGGGATGATCTTTTCCTTGAACGGCGTCAGCCCGCCATCGGCGAAGGCGCCGATGATCACCTTCTTGCCGGCGGCGCGGGCCGGCATCGGCAGGCCGAGCGTGGTGAGGGCGGTGGTCGCCAAAGCCAGGCCAAGCCCGCCCTTGATGACGGAGCGGCGAGTAAGTCTGCTGGAATGCATCATGTCACTCTCCCATTGTTGTTGACCCTGTGGACGGCGGTGAGGCCGGCCGAATTGAAGAAACAGGCGTTCGCCGGGTCGAAGGCGACGCCGATGCTTTCACCCACCACACCCCTGAAATCGCGGCCGGCCCTGACCGAGACGTTTCCGCCTTCGAGGCGGACATTGACCAGCGTCTCGTTGCCCATTGGCTCGACGACGTAGATTTCGCCGGGCAGCGCACCCGGCGTGTCGACCGGGGCGACGCCGCAGTCCTCCGGCCGCAGGCCGATTTCGGCGATGGAGGCGGCATGGCAGGCGGCGAGCCGCGCGCTATCCAGCGGGACGACCTTGCCGGCCACCGCCACGCCCTGCTCGGCAAGCCCGGCCGGCAGGATGTTCATCGGCGGATTGCCGACGAAGGTGGCGACGAAGCGGTTGGCCGGTCGGTCGTAGATCTCGATCGGCGGCGCCATCTGCTGCAGTTCGCCGCCATGCATGACGGCGACGAGGTCGGCCATGGTCAGCGCCTCGACCTGGTCGTGGGTGACATAGATGGTGGTGGCGCTGAGGCGCTGGCAGAGCCGCTTGATCTCGCCGCGCATGGTGAGCCGCAGCCGCGCGTCGAGATTGGACAGCGGCTCGTCCATGAGGAAGGCCGCCGGATCGCGCACGATGGCGCGGGCCAGCGCCACGCGCTGCCGCTGGCCGCCGGAGAGCTGGCGCGGCCGGCGATCGAGCAGATGGCCGATCTCGAGGATGGCGGCGACCTCGCCGATCTTGGCCTTGCGCTCGGCATCCGGCCTGCCGCGGATCCACAGCGGATAGCCGATGTTCTCGGCGACCGTCATCTGCGGGTAGAGCGCGTAGCTCTGGAACACCATGGCGATGTCGCGGTCGCGCGGCTGCAGCCGGGTTACGTCGCGCTCGCCGATGAAGACCTTGCCGGCGGTCGGCATGTCGAGCCCGGCCAGGATGCGCAGCGCCGTCGTCTTGCCGCAGCCCGATGGACCGAGCAAAGCGAGGAACTTGTGGTCCGGCACGGCGAGGTCGAGCGATCGCAGCACGTTGAGCGCGCCGAAATTCTTGACCACGTTTTGGTACAGAACCGAACTCATCGCCCTCCCCGGCGCCCCATTCCGCCTTCAGGCCCTGCGTTCATGCACGTAGAAGCCCGCGCCCTCGGCCAGCCGCTTCAGATTGCGATACCCCATCGTGGCGTAGGTCAAGGGATGCGCCTTGGCCGGGTCCTGCTCGGCCTCGACCACCAGCCAGCCTGAATAACCCTTGCCGGCCAGGATCTTGAGCAGCGTCGCATAGTCGATCGCGCCGTCGCCTGGCACGGTGAAGATGCCTTCCATCACCGCGCCCATGAAGCTCATGTCGGCCTCGCGCGCCTTCTTAAGCATTGTCGGGCGCACATCCTTGCAATGGACATGGACGACGCGGCCGACATGCCGGCGCAACAATTGCTCCGGGTCGCCGCCGGAAAAGGCGCAGTGGCCGGTGTCGTAGAGCAGTCCGACCGCCTCGCCGGTGGCCTGCATCAGCCTGTCGATCTCCGCGTCGGTCTCGACGATCGTGCCCATGTGGTGGTGGAAGGCCATGCCGACGCCGAAATCGACGAAGCGCTCGGCGAGCCGCGTGATCTTGGCGCCATAGTCCTTCCATTCGTCGTCCATCAGCTTCGGCTGCTGCGAGATCGGGTCGTGGATGGCGCCGTGCCGGCCGCGCGAGGTGTCGGCATAGACGACATTTCTCGCGCCGAGGTCCCTGAGCAGCGTCAGATGCGGCCGGATCGCCTCGAATTCCTCGTCGACCTCCTTCTCGCAGATGCGTCCGTCATACCAGCCGGAGACCAGCGCCAGCCCGTGACGGTCGAGGATTTGCCGCAGCGCGCGGCTGTCGCGCGGGAACTTGCCGCCAAGCTCGGTGCCGGCATAGCCGGCTTCCGCGGTTTCGCCTAGGCACGTCTCGAGCGGTGTGTCGCCGCCCAACTCCGGCACGTCGTCATTGGTCCAGGTGATCGGGTTGATGCCGAGTCGAACTGTCGTCATTGCTCGCTTTCCGCCCCGCAGCCGGGATGGCTGCGGGGTGTCTGGTCTCGGGAGGAGATGGCTGCGATTGCTGGCGGCAGGGCGAAAACCCTGCCGTTTCGTTTGGCAAGACGCCCTCCCAGCACCCCGCCTCACATGTCCCCGTCTTACATGTCGACGTCTTACCCCAACGTCAGCAAGGGAAGTCTATCCCGCTCTGTCCCCCTCGCGAGGGCCAGTTTTCCGGAAAATGAAGGAACCAGTTGTATCCGGCGACGAGCGTGGCAGGATGGGGAGATGGAAGATCAACGCCGACGTCGGCGGGACCGCGCCCCCCTCTGCCCTGCCGGGCATCTGCCCCACTTGGGGAGAGATCGGATTTGGCGTTGGCTTTCGCCAACCGCCGGCCTTGCAGGAAAAGCAGATCGCTCGAACTGCCAATCTCCCTCCTTAGGGGGGAGATGTCCGGCGGGACCGAGGGGGGCGCGAGGGAACTCGGCCTGGAAAGCCAAGTTTCTCGCCCCCACAAAGTGGGGGAGAGGTGGCTCGGCGAAGCCGAGACGGAGAGGGGGAGCGCGGTATGCGATTGCACTTCGCCGCCGGGTCGACAGCGCGCATCCGCGCCTCCCGCCGATCGCCAGGGCGGGGTGAACCATGCGCCCCCAGCCCAAGCCCCAGGCCTTCCCCCTCGACATGCTGGCGGTGAACCGTGCCAGCCCCGAGCACCTCTCGCGCCAGCTCTATCACGGCCTCGTCGCCATCATCCGCAGCCGCGCGCTGCCGCCGGGCTCCGAGCTCCCATCCACCCGCGCCCTTGCCGCCGAGCTTGGCCTTGGCCGCAACACCATCGTCGCCGCTTACGACCAGCTCGTCACCGAAGGCTATCTCGCCAACCGCCAGGGCGCGCGACCCGTCATCGTCGACCTGCCGGACGGCCCGCGCGAGACGCCGGCCGAGGAGCCGCCGGTGCCGCTGCGCGCGCCCTCGCGGCGGGGCGAGGAACTGCTCAGCCAGCCATGCCATCACGGCAGGCCGGGCCACGTCGCCTTCCACCCCGGCATGCCGGATGCGGGGAGCTTTCCCTTCGGCCTCTGGGGCCGGCTGGTCGCGCGCCGCGCCAGCCATGGCGGCGAGACGCTGTTCGGCACCTATGACGTCACCGGCCACCCCGCGCTGAAGGAGGCGATCGCCGGCTATCTCTATTCCGCGCGCGGCGTGCGCTGCAGGCCAGAGCAGATCGTCGTCACCACCGGCGCGCAGGCCGCCTTCGACCTTCTCGCACGCCTGCTGCTCGACCCCGACGACACGGTGTGGATGGAGGAGCCCGGCTATTACGGCGCCAAGGCCGCCTTCACCGTGGCGGGCGCCAAGATCCTGCCCATCCCGGTCGACCAGGAGCGCGGCTGGCGTCTCGATGCGCCGGAGCCTTCGCCCCGCCTCATCTATGTGACGCCGGCCTGCCAGCATCCGCTCGGCATCACCATGCGCATGGAGGAGCGGCTACGCCTGCTCGACATCGCCGAGACCGCCAATTCCTGGGTGATCGAGGACGATTTCGATGGCGAATACCGCTTTCAAGGGAGGCCCGTGCCGGCGATCCAGAGCATGGACCGCTCCGGCCGCGTCATCTACGTCGGCACCTTCGCCAAGCTTCTGTTCCCGGCGCTGCGCTTGGGCTTCATGGTGCTGCCGCCGGAGCTCGCCGGCCGCATCGTCAACGCGCTCTCCACCACTGGCCAGTTCGCGCCGCTGCTGTTGCAGGCCGCCTTGGCGGACTTCATCACCGAAGGCCATATGAGCCGGCACCTGAAGCGCATGCGCCGCATCTACGCCCAGCGCCGCCAGCTTTTCCGCGACATCGTGGCCGAGCGCCTGCGGGACGAGATCATCCTCTCCCCCGCCGAAGCCGGCATCCAGGTCGTGGGCTATCTGAAGGAAGGCATCGACGACATCGCGGTCAGCCAGGCCGCGGCGCGGCGGGCGATCAACGTCTCGCCGCTGTCGAAATATTTCCAGAACACGGCGCCGACCCAGGGGCTGGTGCTGGGCTACGCGGCTTGCGACGCGGCGCAGATGAGGGACGGGGTGGAGAGGCTGGCGGCGGCGATAGGGGAGGCGCTGGGGTGAGGGACTACGGCACCAATGACTGGCGCACCCGACAAGATTCGAACTTGTGACCTCTGCCTTCGGAGCAATTTAACCTGCCCTTCGACCAATTACGATGGGTTTCTCTCCGATGCGCTATGATACTGTAATCGCTAAACAATTTGAATTTTTGGCTCGCCTGACGTACCCTCGAACACGCTCCGATTTGCGTCCGCCTGCTTACGTGGTGCTTACGCGAGAATCGGAGTTTGGACGAGAGAATCCCCATGGCTAAGCTCACGAAGCGGCTCGTCGATGCCGCCGAGCCCCGCGAGAAGGACTACGTCATCTGGGATGACGAGCTACCAGGTTTCGGCCTGCGCGTCTTCGCTTCTGGCAAGCGCAGCTACGTCCTTCAGTACCGAGCATTGGGCCGCTCGCGCCGCTACACCATCGGCTTACATGGCGTTTGGACCGCCGAAAACGCCAGGCAGGAGGCGAAAGCCCAGTTGGGCCGCGTTGCTCAGGGTGACAATCCCGCCGAGGAGCGCCAGCTCGATCACAAGGCTATCACGGTCAAGGAGCTTTGCACGCTCTACCTCAATGATTTGAACGCAGGTCTCATCCTCGGGAAGGGCGGGCGGCCCAAGAAGCCGACGACTGTCGTTACGGATACTGGGCGCATCGAACGACACATCATCCCGCTCCTGGGAACGCGCCGCGTGAAGGACCTAACCAAGGCCGACATCAACAAGGTCCTGAAAGACATCATGGCCGGCAAGACGCGAGTCTCGGTCAAGACGAAGAAGCTGCGCGGCAAGGCCATCGTCCGCGGCGGCGCCGGAACAGCCACGCGAACCGTCGGGCTCTTCGGCGGTATCCTCACGTATGCGGTTGAAGCCGGCATCATCACCAGCAATCCAGCCCACGGCCTTCGGAAGCCGAAGGACAATGTCCGCACTCGCCGGCTCACCGAAGCCGAATACCGGACGCTGGGCGCGATGCTGCGCGAGGCAGAAAGGGAAGAGAAGTACGCCACGACGGTCGAGATTATCCGTCAGATCGCGCTGACGGGCTGCCGCCGGAGTGAAATGATAGCTCTCATGTGGACCGAGGCGGATACTGACGCGAGCTGCCTGCGCCTGATCGACAGCAAAGAAGGCACCTCCGTCCGTCCGATCGGCCTGCCCGTCGTCGAGTTCCTCGACGAACGTCGGAAGGCGGCGACTGGGACATACGTGTTCCCCGGCTACGGCGACGACAATGCGTTCGGCAGTTTCCCCAAACATTGGGAGCAGATCTTCAAGGACTCGCCGCTCTCAGACGTCACCCCTCACGTTTTGCGGCACAGCTTCGCGAGCGTCGGCAACGATCTCGGCTTCACAGAGGTGACGATCGCTGCCTTGGTCGGCCATGCCAAGGGGTCCGTCACCAGTAAATACATTCACGCGCTCGACACGGCCCTCATCATGGCGGCGGACACGATCGCCGGCTACATAGAGGGCCTGCTAGATGGGAAGGAATTCAAGCAGACAGCCTACGCGCTTGACCGCGCCTCCCGGAAAGCGGCGCTCGCGCGCTTTCTCCTAAAAGCCGCCGGAGACGACGTGCAGCACGGGGAGGAGCGACGCCTGGCCGCTTAGCTCCCGAGGAACAGGCCCTATTCGTGGCCCACAAGGTCCGACTTTCGCGTCAAGCAACGGATGGCGCGAAAGGTGGAGCGTTCAATCGTCCCTGACCGAGGACAATGACTGTACAATGGTTCTGCGCGCGCGTGATGCCATTGTATAGCAACCTGCGCAGATGCTCCGCGCTGCCTGTCGCAGTATGCGGCCAAAGCAGGATGACATTTGGAAATTCGCGGTTCTTCGCACGCTGAACCGTCATGGCAAGATGGCCTCGGTCTTGCCGGAGGCCCAGACGTGAACGGTTGCGCACAGACTCTCGCACGAACTCGTTGACTTGCGCGGCGGTGAAACCCGCTTGCCCGTGTGCCCGGCGCAAACGGTCCATGCGGCTAATCGCCTGCGCGACGGCAGCGTGTCCAGCCTGCGGCGTTAGAAGCGCTCGAAGATCGGCGTAGGAAGCCATCTCCGGCAACGCGATCCCAGCCAGCAGGGCATCGGCTTCTTCATTGTCGTGACGGTCCCACGTGTGCGGATACGGCCCGAATGTCAAACCGCTGTTCTTGCGCGTGTGTTGCTTGGTCTGAACGGTCGTGAGCGTCGCTCGAATAATTGCGCTGCTTGCGTCCGGAGTCAGAATAACGACTGGGCCTTGGCGCTGCGCTATGTCATTGGCGATCGACCACGCCAAAAGTGCGTGATTGGCGTTCGTTGCTGGCGCTTCGAAAAGGCGAAAACCGGCGCCGTTCCATGTTGTGCTGTTCTTGAATGTCTTGGCCGTGAGAACGGCCTTCACATCCCGTCCTTCGCGCACGGCTAGCGCGGCGGCCAACAAACCCTGCTGATTAGTGCGCCGGGGCAGAGTGAGGCGATGAGTTTGTCCCGCGCTCTCAAGCCAGCCCATCAGGGGCGCGGTGTCCCGCCCAGCATGAAGGCACTGGAAGGCGTCGGCCGCCGCAACAATCCGGCAAGACGAGGAAAGCCCGCGGAGAATGGCTGCCCGATATTCGTCGAGATCCTGGGCCTCATCAACGAGCACGAGCGGAAACGCCCGAGCAATCCATTGCTGGACAGCTTGATATTGCAGAAGCCTGGCCGACAGAGCGCACGGCCGGTCAAACTCGTTCAATGCGGCAGCCTGCGCCTCCATCGCTGGCGTAATCAAGCTCCTGCGCCGTGCGGCCAGCGTTCGGGCGAATACATCGAAGGTCTGACAATCAAAGCGCCTGCGGAAGGCCGGATTCTCGCCGAGGCGCGTGTCAAGGCGGCGGCGCGCACCATTCATGAAGGTGAGCGCCAAGAGCTTGTGCCCCTCGCCCAGCACGCCATCTTCGACAAGCTCCCGGGCGCGGCCCACGAGATTGTGGGTCTTGCCAGTGCCCGCCGCGCCCTCGAAGAAGTCGAGCGTCATGGCGGCGCAAACCGAAAGACGTGCATAGCGGCAGTCGAGTCGGCGGGAATGCGCGCGAAAAGCGGCGTGTTGGCGTTCGCGGGATCGCGCAGCACTGCGCATAAGGCGTTGAGCAACTGCGCGGCGCGCGCACGGCATGCTGAGCTGGCCATGAGCGTCACGGCCGCGCTCTCGTGAGTCGGCGCGTAGGATTTGTGGGTGAGTAGGTGAACAGCGAGCGCCTGCCGGTCCGCGAAATGTACTCCGAGCGCAACTCCCAAGGCCGTGAGCATCGCAGCTTCGTCGGCACCCGCAATCCATGAGATCGCGTGCTCCATCGCCCAGCCTTGCGGCCAAAACACCACGCAGCTCGGTGGCGGATTGCTGGTCTTCACCGCATCGAAGTATCCTCGTCCGTCATTGTCCCCGTCCACGAGAATGCAGGGGCGTGCATGAACGGCGCCGACCAGCGCAAACGTATCGGCGATCTTCGCGTCGATAGTCGGCACGACGCCAACAAAGGTGGAAAGAAGCGACGCTCCGTCTTCGGCATCGTGCCAGCCCTGATGCAATTCAAGGGCAGTTTGTAGAGTCTCGAGCCACGCCACATCCGAAACCCCTTCGGGGATCAGAACGCATTCGTGCATCAGTGCAGCCACCAGCTTCTGCCGCCAGGCATAGAGCAGATGTTGCTGATGATTTGTCGGTTGCGCCGGCACGGTGTCCATCAGCGGCTTGGCGCTTAGGACGCCCTCGCGCGTCTCGATGAAAAGCGTGTCGGGAGCTGGGAACATCGCGGCGACTATGGGCGAGTGCGTGGTGACAATTGTTTGGTTGCACAGCGCATTGAGGCGATTGACCAGCCGCTTCTGCTGCGAGGGCTGGATGTGCAGTTCCGGCTCCTCAACGGCGAGCACAAAGGATTGGCCGGTTTCCGCGCGCGCCTTGCCGAACTGCATTAGCAAAAGAAGGCTTTGCAACGAGACGAGGCCCGTGCCCTGCCGCAAAGAGGGAAGCGTTGGCCCGGCTCCTTGCGCAAAATGCGGCACGACGGTCTCCAGTACGGAATCACTATCGGTCGCCGTTAAGCGCAACTGAAGTCGAGGGGCGCTTGCCATGAGCGCGCGCAACTCGTCGTTGGCAGCGCTTACGATCTCGGAAAGCCCCGGCTGATCCTCGAGCCTCGTACCGTCAGGCGGGGTCCAGAGTCTTTGACGCTCAGCGCGCACGGCCTGCGCCGGCATGTCCCCCCGCGTCGCCACCACCCGCCGGAACAGCTCCGAGGAAAAGGAAATCCAGCGATCCCATGTGCGCGATGCAGGAACCAGAAAGAACCCCAACTCCTGCAGCGCCTTGGTATGAATGGTGCGCAGATGCGCATCCTCGGCGAACGGATCGCCCAACGTCGCTTCGTCATCCACGAAGAACCGGATGGTTTCGGCCTCGAGCTCGTCCAGATCGAACCGCGCGGCAAAGCCGATTTGCACGGCCAAATCCGTATGTAGCGCATCGGGCGTAGCGCTGAGAGTCTTGGCGACGGGACTGAACCACTTCTCGACGCCGCGCTCAGGATTGAACCATGAGGAGTGGTGATGCGGGTCGTTAGGCGTAAAGCCCGTTACCGTGGCGATGCAGAAGATCCGGGCGGCCTCGTCCGGCGCGCTGCCGTGAAAATCGTGCTCGGTCAGCCGGCGGACCAGCCGGTCGCGGCCGAAGAGCAGCGCCAGCGCCTCAATGATGGTCGTCTTGCCGCTGTTGTTCGGGCCGACCAAAACGGCATGACGGCCCAGCGCAACATCTGCCGACCCCACCCCACGGAAGCCGCGGATTTTCAGACGGACGATGTGCATGGCGGCCTTCCCCCTACCTCTTGACTATGTGGACGTTCGACCTTCGCCGCCTTGCATGCCTTCCCTCGGAAGCCACGTCCGCTGTCCAACTATTCGGCGCGGCAGTGGGCTGCCGAGCAGCGCGAGCCCGTCGCGATAAAGAGCATATCTGTATTCAGAATCGCGCGACGTTAGATCAGCTTCGCCGCCGCCGAGCCTGAAGCCGGCGGGATCGAGGCGCGGAAGCTCAAGCGACTCCGGAAGATTGTCTCGGCCATTCCGAATGATCGCACTCAAGGCGTTGAGGAAGCCTTCGGCGGCCCTTTCCTCCATGGCAAACCATCCGGCGAAGTCGTCCCTGCTGCGAGTGAGCGTTCGCGCTCGCCGAAGCGGCGGCCACCACCGCGGATGCCAGAATTCGTCCAGCCAATCTGAGTAGGCACCGAAAGGCCCGCCCATCTCCATGCTGCACAAGAAGACCCGGCCCGCATAGGGAATCCGAACAAACAATGACGGTTGCATATCGTCGGAGCGTTCGCCGCCGTCGCGAACCCAGTCGATCCATCGCACGATGCTCGGTGCATCCATAATCGCGAAGTTCGACCGGTGCGAGGCGAGCGCGAGGGAGGTGGGCGCGGCCTCCGGGCTCGGCGTCGGCGCCGTTTGGGTCGGTGGACGTCGCCCGCCACGAGGTTTCGTAATCAGCGTCTCCGCGACGTGGAGGAAGGCGCCGGTTGCTCCCGGCCGGGAGCCGAACGCAATCGAATATCCATGAATGACCTTGCCGTGGGGGGAGGTGGTGGCGAGATGAGGCCGCACCTGCCGCAAATACTTGCGCTTTGCCTCACGGGTCACGCCAGCCGCGCTAACGCTTGCCGCGAAGGACCCATGCGCCTCGGCCAGAACCACGCCATGTCCCGATACTGCTCCATCGGCGTAGATGAAGTCCGCGTGCGGCGCGAGCGAGCTCGACAGACAGGAGGCATTGTCTCTCCAGGTGAAGCCCAGCGCATTCATCAGCAAGTCCGTTATCCCGGCACCAACGCGCCCGGCGAAGGATGTTCGCTCTGCGTCGGCCAGCGCCTGGAGATGCTGCGACAACGCGAAGGCTGCCCCGTCCTCGACCAGCCATTCGACTTGCGTCAGGGCGCTGTCGCCCCAACGCGCCAACATTTCCGGGGGCGCATTTCGGAGCGTTGCCGTCCTTGCGATCGAAGCCGCCAGCGCGCTTGGACCGAACACAAGTGTCGTGTTCGCCGCGGGAGCCCCAAAGCCCGATGAGATTGGGCTCGGCTTATGTCGATGACGCGTGTGGCCACTGACCGTCACCTTCTTCTCAGTGCGCCATATCGCGGGGGCTGACAGCAAGGTGCTCAAGACGCGCTCGCGAGCGTCTTGGCGTCGCCGGCAACCCCGTTGGGCATGCACTCAGTCATGCGAAGAAACGGGACAAGTCATCCCCCATCGTTGGCACCAAGAGACTACGATCAAGGAAGAGGTTCCTCATCTCGCAGCTAGTTTCAGCGATCAGAAGACAGCCGTGGCATGCCGCGCCGTGGGTGGCTCGATCTCCGCTCCTATCATCCGGTTCATGGTCGGCACACACCGGGTCGTTGGAGCAAATCCGCAGGCGGTCCAAAGCGCTATTGAGGATGTATGCAAATCTCGGAGACGTCGCGACAAGACCCCCGAGGGTGCCCTGCGCGCCGGCGCTCGCGGTATAGATAAGTATCCCACAGCGGTCGATCTCGCCGCCACCTCGCGTGCTGGACAGTGCGTAAACTCGTTCCTTCAGCGAACTTGCTGGGTAGCCGCAATCGAGGGCGATCTCGGCCATCAATGCGTGAGATATACTGTGAAGAAGTACGTAGGCGGTTCCGGGATACGCCGGCGCCTTCCCAGCGAAACGCTTTTGCCAGTGTCCGTATCCAGCCAGCAGCTTTTCATTGCGCACGGCCGTAGCCGCATTTTGAAGCCATTCGGCAATCGCGGCGGCATCAAAATGGATGAAAATGCCTTCCCCAAACTGCTCGATTGCGGGCAACCAGTCCGCATCACGCGATATGGGCGCGCCACGAACGCTCAACTGAATATCTTCGATGTCCCCATCAGAACCCGTGGGCGCCGCTTCAAAGCGTGTGAACCCGTAGAGGCATGACACCTCTCTCAGGCGATGCACCGCGACCAGGCTCTTGATCCCGGATAGGTCGATCCCAGCGTTAGGGTCTGCCCAAGCATCTCGCGGGAGGGTCTGTGCGTAGAGCTTTGCGGTCGGATGGTTCGCGCCGATCTCAGAACGGCCACTGGCAAACGTATCGAACTCGGATAGTTTTGGCGAACGCGTGGCGTCTGTTTTTGCACCCTCGCGAATGCGCTGAAGCCTATCGAAAATGTCGCCGTCCGAATAAGGACCTAAAGACGCCGATACCTTTGGATTGAATTTCTTAGCCTGAGCAACATCCTGGACTGTTTGCACGCCAGCCAGATCCCCCGATAGCTCATCGACAAGCTGGCTGAGCTCGTCTTCCTCGGTGGGGAGCGAAATCACCGTGTGAACCTGCGGGAAGTAGGTGTTCGTCGCAGTTCGCGTCAGCAACTTGAGATTATCCCCGCACCCTTCAGGGTCCCGGTCAAGCAGCCACGGGCGCTCGCCGCGGCATTTGCCGAGACGCCCTGGCTGGAAGGTGTCCTGAAGGGACAATCTACGGCCGCATCCACACACGATACTGGTGTCGGCGGGGTCCGCGCTGGTTCCCTTTTCCTCCACCCACATCGGCTCGTGGCATGCCCCCGAACCGTGAACGACCCAGCGCCAGTCGATGTCTTGGAGATGCCCCTTGTCGCATGCGCACACGAAACGGATCGGCGTCACATCGCTCTTGCGGCCGTCATCGTATTGGAACCTTCGACGGCCCTTGCTGTCGAGGTCTTGCCAACGCACCAACCGCCGACGCCGCGTCGTTTTGGCGCCCGAGGTGTTGGTTTCCACCTGCTCGCAGATGAACCACGTCGGAAAGATCGGCGCAGCGACACCACGGGGCACACCGTCCCTCGAATCAACCGACGTCGGCGGTGTTCTCAAGGTCAGACTGGCTGCCGGATCAAGGCGCCCTTGCTCCTTTAGAATCTGCTCAAGGCGCATCGTCAAACGCGGCTCAGGAAGAGTCGTGAAGGCGCTGCCCTTCATGTCCCACTGCTCAAGCCCACCGACCACGACGGATCGAGTTGGCAGATCGATCATCGCCCCCGGACCGAAGGTCGAAATCAACTGGCTGAGGCGCTGAGCATTCTTGGTCATGCGAGATCATCCGCGTTCGCGATCGTGTTTCCATGAGGATCCCTGACCTTCAGGGTGACGTTGGGTTCCACGTCGCGCATGGAACGGCCCGCCACAAAGCGGCGGTGGGGTTCCGCCAGGTTGCCGATCTCAGGTTCGAGCGGCATGTGCAGTAGCCGATGCGGACTCTTTTTCTTGGCGTAGGCAAACGCGTTGCCGCCCGCCGCCTGCTCATCGGAAGTTTCAATCCAGGCGTCCAAGATGTCGTCGATCAGCTTTGATAGAGCTGCGCGACCACCAGCAATCATCCGTTCCGGCGCGCGATCGACAATTGAGTCTCGGACCAAGTCGCGGATGCCGACATTGTTCTTCAGTTCATTGACAGCAACATCCGGGGTGAGCGCGCCATCCACGTGACGCGCCGCAGCGACCACGACCGCAGCCAAGGCGCGATCCAGAGCCCGGGCTGCCCAAGGCGTAACGCTCGTTGCTTCAACCGCGCGATAGAAGGTGCGGTGGAATTGTCCGAATTGCTCGAAATGCATCCGGTCACGCGGCTTGTGGAGGTTTAGAACCGCCAGCACCAGGCCCGGCCTGGAATGGTCACGGCCGACGCGGCTGGTCGCCTGGATATATTCCGCGGCTGTTTTGGGCTGCCCCTGCACGACCATGAGCCCGAGGCGCGTAATGTCGAGACCAACCGAGATCATGTTGGTTGCAAGGGCCACATCGATGGTTTCGGCACCCCGACCAAAGATCGCCTCTAGACGCTGCTTCGCCTTCGCAACCTCATCGGTCGAGACACGAGATGTGAGCTCCATCGGCTCCTTGATGGCTCTATCCGCAAACGGTGTGTCGGCCGGGTCCACCCGGCGGCGTTGGGCGCCGTAACGAGCAGCACGATCGCGCACTTCGTCCTCGACGATCCGGCGTGCGCCACCCAACTCGCGCAGCGCATTGAAATAGCAAAGCGCCGTCATGTACGGATCGGCTGGATTTCGGGCCTTGGCGTCAGCGGGGATATTCGCGTCGTACGCCGCCTGCGCGGCGGCAACGAGCGTCGTCAGAGACCGTAGGAAGACGAGCTTTGGGCCACGACCTTGCGCCGCGATGCCGAGATAGAGCCGGGCAGGATTGGTCGTTGACGGCACCGTGCGCGCGAAGAAGCTGTCGACGCGATCGATGCCAGGCGGCGGAAAAATGCTGGTGGTGTTGCGATCAAACAGAGCAGCGATTTGATCGGCCGCCCGTCGGACGGTGGCGGTCGATGCCACGATCTTCGGACGAACCCGGTTCTCGCCGGCGCCTCGCGAGGCAAGCTGATCAATCGCCGCTTCATACAGACCCGCGACCGTTCCAAGTGGCCCCGCGATAAGGTGCAATTCATCCTGGATGATGAGGTCGGGCGGATCGAGCGACCAGCCGTTACCCAAGGGCCGGCCTTCCCCCGGCTCAGCCGCGCCGTAAAAGCCGACGCCCTCTTCAAAACGGTCAACGTGTCCGAAGAAAGCGCCGGTCTCGCCAACCCAGGGCAGCGCGGCGAACTTGTCCACTGTGGCGATAAGAAACGCCGGCAGGCGCCGGTAGATCGGCTCATCGACCGTAAGCACCGGCAGCGGTCGATTCCTGCTGAACTCGCAGCCGGTGTTGGCGCAGCGAATTTCCAGATTGGTCGGCGCATGCTCGTTCGGCGTGCAGGAAAAAGATGACGGCGTGAACTCCGTTCCACACCAAGGACAGGCTTTGAGCGGGGCCGGCGCGCGCTTGTCACGCCCGTTGCGATACCGCCGAACTCGACCAACTGCAGTGGTCTCGTCAGACTTTCCTTTGCCGCCGAGCTTGTTTGGCGATGCGTCGGAGCCGACCCACAGACCGATCTCGATTGGCCAGTCACCGAGCATTCGCCGGGCGCGCTCATCAACATTCTTGGGGTCAGTGCGCATAAGTTCCAGTGCGCAGACGACACCAGCGGCGCGGGCGAGCTGGTCGAGCGTAAGCAGGCGCAGCGTGTATCGCATGATGACGGCGACGCCGGCGCCGAGCACGCCTGATCCACCCAGCCGCCTGTGGGCAATCACCAACGCCGCGAGGCCGAGATAAGCCTCGGTTTTGCCGCCGCCCGTCGGGAAAAACAGTAGGTCCGCCGCCTCACGGTCAACATGCGTTCGGTCGATCAGGCCAGCCATGTTGAGCAGCACAAAGGCGAGCTGGAACGGCCGCCATTGCGGTTCGTCGAGAGCGCTCGGATCGCCGGTCGCGCCGGCGACACGACGGCGTGCGGCCATGGAAACGGAGAGATTCATGAAGCGGAACGCCGTGCGGGCCTCAGCGTCCGTTGCGAGGATCTCGATGCCCGTCGCAATCCGTTTCTTCGCTGTCTCCATCTCGGCAATAAGGCGTTCGCCGGTCTCGCGGCGGCGCGCGGGAAGGCCTGCAAGCTTCTTACGCTCCGCGTCGATCCACATCCCATAGAGGACGGGCAGATTGGCCAACGCGGCGCGAAGTCCGGCGCCATCGCCCTCGGCCAACTGCGCGAGCGCTTCCATCCCGAAGGTGACCTGCGCCTTGAATTCAGCGTCCTCATTCGGCGCAACGCGCTCGACCTCCGCCGATGGCAGCGGATCGGTCCACACCCGCGTCACGCCTTCTTCAGAAGTGTCCCATCCAGCCGCCGCGTTTCGTCCAACGGCCCATTCGCGCATGTCGCGATAGTGCAGGTCGGCGATTCGCAGATCCCAATCCTGGGCGCGATAACCGGACAGGTCGCGGCGCGGACGGAAGCCCGATTCGCAAACAAGTTCCAGTCGCGCCTGAAACGCGTAGCTGACGTCGGCATAAAAGCGATGAACCGTGGCACGGCGATTGACGAGGAAAACAGTGAGGGCGCGGACGCGCTCGGTCTTGCCGTCCGGCGTCGTGTAACTGAACAGACGCGAGTGTGTTTCCAACACCAGGCCGCCGCCTCGGCGTTGTTCGGCGGCGCTCTCCGGCACGACGATTGGGCCGCCGCGGCCATCCTTTATGGGAAGAGCCACGACCCGGTCTTTCGGGCTCCGAACCCATTCGACCATGGGCCGCTCAATGCGCTTGGGCTTGCCATCCTCGCCAATCTCCTCAGGGAGGGGCTCCGGCAAAAGGATCGCCTCAGGCAATGGCGGTTCGGTTCGATAGTCGCCCCAGGAAACACGCGCTTCGATCGACGTGACATCCGGATCGAGCAACACCGTCAGTCCAACGGACGATGGAAGAAAGCGCCGACGGGCGTTCGGAGCTTCCGGCTCCTCGTTGTCGGTCGCGGCGCCGCCAACACCATCCGCGTCCGGCTCCTCAACGTCGATTTCCATCTCTTCCTGAGCGGACGGATCGTTCTCGTCATCATCGCCGTCGAGGGCGAGCGGATCCTCCGCAGGCGCGAGAAATCCGGCCAGATACCAGCGTGCCGGGCTTTCGTTCAGCCGCTCGTTCGCGAGATCGGTGTCCCGCGGCCCCGGCCCGATCAGGTCACGACGAAAGACGTCTACGATGTGGGCGCGAATATCGACCGAGTTTGTCATGACCGCCCAAGCCCCTCTGAAATAAACATTTCTCCAAGGACCTTCTCGAGCCACTTGGTGGTGTACGCCAATTTCAGGGTCTCTTTCGGTCGATGCCCAGCGTCGTCGAGAAGCGCTTCCAGAGCGATCAGCCGATCCTTGAGCCCAAGCCGAACGCCGAAACGCATACTGGCCTTGTCAGGCCCGCAGAGGACCCAGGCATCACTGCGCGTCAGCGCGTGCGCCCACAAAGATCGCTCGCCCACGTCGAGGGCGATATCGGGCGCGCGAACCGCCACCACGGCGCGCTGCGCATCCTCTACCGAATGTACAGCCTTGAGCGAGGCCACGAGCTGGCCTGCGTCGATCTGCAATTCTGGCCGCCGCCGCTGAAACCCGGTCTGGGTCTCGGTTACGCAATCCTCGACCGTCTCGACGCCGTAGCCATTCGAAAGCGCGCGCCACGACCCGACCCGGAAACACTCCAGGATGGCGTTGGTATCGATGAGAACGGGACCGTGATGGCGAGCCATGGGACCTCACAGCTCGACGGGGGACTGAACCCCATGCGTCGCGAAGAGGTCGGCGAGGTCATCGACCGTCAGATCGAGGAGCGCGCCCGCCCGCCGCGCCGAGACGCGACCTTCGTCAACGGCGAGGCCGATGACTTCCATGAATGGCTTCGAGAACGGCGGCGGGATAGCCGCCCCCACATCACGACCGTTGTTGCGGAGAGCCGCATCCGGAACCGTGCGCGCGACAGCGGGCTTCAGCCGGTCCAGCGCGACAAGCCGCCATTTCAGCGCCGAGGCCGTGACTTGCAGCTCGTGCGCCACGCCGTTCAAGCGGCCGGCAAGCTCGCCGGCGGCGATTGCGGACCAATCGCCATACCGATCGAGCACGGGCGTCGGCATCAGAACGGCCGACGCAAAATTGTTGGCAAGTTGCTCCACGCGATTGCCGCCGGTCTCTCGCGCCTCCTCGGAATGCTCGGGCGGCATCGCGTCCCAGGTGAGGATGTGGAAGAGCTCGTGTGCTAGGTCGAAGTGGCGTCGTCCCTCGACCTCGTGCCGATTGATCAGCACCACATCCAGTTCCGGCAGGCGGCAGGCCGCGCCGGAAATGCCCTGGAACGCATCCACCATGAGCACGAGGATGCCAAGCTCGCGCTCCATGACCTCGACGAGGCGCTTCGCCGGCACGTCGCCAAGCTCGAACTCCGTGACGAAGCGCTCCCCGGCCTCCATGGCGTCTTCGAAGCGCTGATGGCGCGTGATCCCCAAGGATCGGCGCAGCAGTGGCGCGGATCGGCCGACCTGCGGCGCGATTGCGCGGAACGCGGCGATCCACCGCCCGGCATTTCGCTCATAGGCGTTGAGTTTCTGCGGACCCACGTCGGTTTGCCGCCACGAAAACCGGCCTTCTCCGACAAGCAGGAATGGGTCGGTGAAGTAATCCAGCGACGCGCCGAGCTTATCGACGGCGAGGACCAGCTCCTCCGCCGTCACCCGCCGCTCACCGGTCTCGATCGCCGAAACCGTCTGGCGATCCTTGAAGCCGAACAGGCGCGCAAGATCGTCCTGCGAGAGCCTTCGCTCCTCGCGCAACGCCTTGATCCTCGCTCCTATGAAATTCGTCGTCATGACTGCCTCCCCGGATGGGTATAATCTTGCAAATCGATGATTGCAAGATTATCTTGCGTTCACGAGGTCGAGTCGGTCGACCTTTGACCGATGGACATTCCTATGACGGACAAGCGAGTATTCATTGAGCGCCGCCCCGGCGAAGGCGACTATGCGGTGCGTAAGCCCGACTCCGAGCGCGCCAGCGCCATTCTGCCGACCCAGGCCGAAGCGATTGACTGGGCTCAACAACGGGGCGCGGACGTTTTCGTCGAGCGTGTTCGACAGACCAAGGTTGGGCATCCGGACAAGTGGCGCCGCCCGTAAATCGCCAGAGCGCGTCTAACCTCCGTTAGCCTTCCTCATAGCTGTCGACCAGTTCGTCTTCGGCAGGGTCCACTGCGAGGCCCGCCGCACGTTCGGCGGCGGCACGCTCGACGTTTAGGGCAAATAGGTGGGCTAGGACTTCGTCCTTGAAATCCGCCGGCCAGTCGAGGCGGGTCTTAGGCGTTTTGGACGAGCCGTTACTTTCTTGAGCGTCCTGTTCGATGAATTCGGGCGCAGCGCGGTCAGCTAAATCGTGCCAACCATAGGCGCGCAGCACGGCTACATCCATGTCATGATGGAGCGCGCGAAGGCGAGCGATGTCGGCGGCGCTCTCGCTCTGCGAGTGGAAGCGGTTGTAGGTCTTCGTCAGCCCCTCGTTGCGCGCCATCATCACTTGGGCGCGGTAAGCGTGATAGATTTGACCTGCAGATTCGAGTGCGGTGTCGGTTTCGAAATTGGCCGGGAATGGGAAGTTCTCGAAACAATCGGATGGCGAGTAATTTGCAGTTACTCCGCGGCTTGCGCCAAAATATCGCGCCCACGACTCATGGATTTTGGATTGTATTACAGCAAACGCACTGTTTTGAGAAAGCGCAATAACAGAAAGACGGGTACTTGGAACAACACTAGACGGCACTCTTACGAAAGCATGGTGTTTAGACACACGAGATATAACGATCATATGATCGATCAATCTCATCATTTTGCTTAATTTTGGTCGAGACCAAAGAAATTGCCACCATGGCGCCTTAGAGACCCGCTCACTTTTACTCATCCTGAAAGGGCGTACTTTTTTCTCGAGCAACCGGTAGATACTCGGGTACCGCGTTCTCAGCTCCTCTTCGCCCATTTGGGCCACGAAAATCACGCGCCTGGATGGGGTGATGTTAGGATCCTCGGTGACATCCTCGCCGCCAAGATAGGGAAATATTATTTCTTCACTTTGAGGTTCTCGATCTAGAATGTCAGCTATCTCAGCCGTCGATGTTGCACCATCGGAACTGTCGTCGACTACAAAACCCTCTCCGTACGGAACAAACCCCTCAAAACACTTGTTCGCATTTGCAATTAGATTCTCAGGGGCCTGATCAATCGATCCCGCGTTCAAAAACGAATTTATTTGTTCAACGGGCTCGTCTTCCAAAAAGCACTTTTCAACATTGAACCCCTTTGCGACATGAATTCTCGAGATGTCGACATTGGCTTCACCGGGCCAGGCATCTTTTTTATAAGCTCGGAAGATTTGCCCCTCGTTTTGCCGAACCCAAGCAAGCGCTGCTTTACGCGTATCACCTTCGGCGATCGAGCTTGTTGATACGATACCAGCAACTCCCTGACGCCGAAGAATACTGAAAATGCGTCGAAAGAAATAAGCAATCAGGTCAGCTTTATCCCCATTGGGCAGCACATTGTTCGACAGCCAATGAAAATAACTGGCAGAATATGCTGAAGATATTTTTGTGCCACCAAGAAAGGGGGGATTGCCAACGATCGCGTCGAAGCCGCCTTCGTCACGTGCGAAAACCTCAGGGAATTCAAGCTCCCAATGGAACGGCCGGATGCCATGAGGTTTGCCCAGCAATTCAGCGCGAAGCGTTCTTGCGACATCCCAATCCGGCGGAAACTTGCCTATGGCGTGTTCAACCTCCGCAAGAATTGCTTTCCGCGCCTTCGGCTTATCGCCTGTGAAAAAGGCGCCAGCCACAGCGTCTCCAGCAAGACGCACCTCGTCGGTCTTTTGCTCCAGGAATTTGTGGCGCTGCTCTTGGATTGCGCGGAGGACATCATCCGGGGCTGATCGGATCTCCTCTCGCCCTCTCACGGCCTCCTCGAAACGCTGCTTCACGAGCAGTTCGAGCATGGTCGACTGCGTACCCGCAGCCACACTCTCCCAGGTGAGCGCACCAATCTGGCGTCGCGAGAGACCAACCAGGCTATCCCCGCATTTCAAAGCGTGATCGAGGAATGTGAACTCGTGGTCCCGCGCCAACGTGGCCAGCCAAAGCGATAGTCGCGCTAGATCGACCGCGCGCGGGTTCTTATCGACCCCATACAGACAGCGTTGTGCGACGAGCCGGCGGGCATGAAGCTCCTCGTCCTCGTCCGCCGGAATGGAGGGGCGCGTCACCGGCCAACGCGCCCAGGCCGCAACCAAACGCTCGCCCAAAGCGCGGCAGGATTCGACCAGGAAGGCACCCGACCCCATGGCCGGGTCACACACTTTCAGTTCCAGCACCTGATCCGGTGTCGCGTCAGGCCCCAGCCGCTCAAAGGCCGGCTCCAAGGCGTATTTGACGATCGGCGCGGTGAGTGACCGAGGCGTGTAGTGGCTGCCGGTACGCCGCCGCTCCCCCGTCGGTTGCAGGATCGGTGTCCCGGAAGCGGCGACCCTCTTCTTGGGTGAGCCGCGCTCGTCGACCATGCCGTCGAGCGCGGCCACAAGATCTTCGACGCTCTTGGCGTCCTCGACCGGCTTGGCCTGCGCCGCCGTCATGGCGCGCCCGACATTTTCTTTCAGCTCCTTGATCCGGTCCTTACCCTTCTTGGCAAGAAGGTCGTCGAGCGCGACGAACACCGGCGTCTTGTTGTTCTTGCCCGCCTTGATAGCGAGGACGCGGTTCCTCGCGGCCTCGACCGTGAAGCCCATAACCGTCTCGTAGACCGAGCCAATCTGCTCGACGTCGAGCGTCCGGTAGGAAAGTCGCTCGCGCTCAGCGCCGCGCAGTTTCAGGGTCATCAAGCCTTCGAGGATGTGAAGCAGGCACCCGTCAGACACAGCCAGGATCCGGGCTGGCTCATCCTTCGAGGCGCGGCCCTCAAGGAAGGGGAATTCGTCCGGATCAAACAGCTTGCCGCCACGCGCCTGAACGAAGCCGGTCTTGTGACCTTTGTGGATCAGCCGAAAAAGCGCGAGCAAACCACCCCATCCGCCGCGCCGTTCATCCATCGTGTCGGGATTGAGCGTCGCGTCTTCCGTGAGCTTCGCGTAGAGCCCGCGAACCGAATAACTGGTCTCGTAAATCTCCCGGGCACGGGCATCGGATCGAGACGGAAGCAGGTCCCGGTCCTCGGCGTAGAGCACGAAGACCAACCGCATCAGTACGGTCAGCAACCCCTCATAGAGATGATCGGGACGACTGGCCGCGAGTTCGCGAACGAGCACGGGTTCGGCCCTGTCCAGTCCGCGCAGCAGCTCGTGGAGCGCGCCGAGCACTTGCTCTGCGAGGGCGGTTGAAACCAGAGCCTGGGCGTCGCGGCTGTGCTTCAGCAGCGCCGGCAGGCGCCGATCATCAGCATCCGAGAACAGCCGAAACCGATCGAGCAAGAGCTTCAGGCCGCCGAGCATCGGCCGACCGGCGACCATCGCCATGGGCCGGATCGGAAAGCTCTGGTGGCCCGAGGTTTCGCCGCGTGGAGCATAGATCAGGCGAAACTCGGGATAATACCGAACCTCACCATCCTTCCGTTCGTCCCGCTCGGAGATCAGCAGGCCAGCAAAGACGCCCGTGTCACGCAACAGCCGCTCAAAGCGCTGATGGGGTGTCGCCTCCCAGCCATCGAGGGCGTTCCGGGCGTCAGGATCGACGCCGGGCGCCTCGATGCGCACGAGAAGCTGCCAGCGCCGATCGTTGTCCCCGAGCTCGGCGACAGCCCATGTCGGCAGAAGTGTCGTGCCATGCTCGGGGAGCGCCACGAGCAGTTCGTCCGGAATGGCCGGACCGCCGGGCGCACCAGCGACGTGGCGCGCTTCCCAGCCCAGAACCTGTTCGAAGAAGGCCCAGGGATCAGTGAGAGCCGGTTTTGAAAGCTCCGAGCCGATAATCTCGGCAACCTGTCCAGTGTCGATTGGCGTTTGCCTGAGCGGCAGAAGTCCTAGTTCCTTCAGGAGGGTCGGCGCGACGACGAGGCCCACCGGGGGCACATGGTCAAGCCATTCGAGATCGGGATCGCGATAGATTTCTGCGGCCATGGTGCTTACCCCGATACCGGCCAGAGATAGACAAGGCCGACCGGCTCCAGGCGGTGCGCTCGCACCTCATAAGAGTCGCGAAGCCGCTTCGGCTCATCGCGCAACTCACGCTCAAGGCGCGTCAAGCGGCCTTCCCAGTGCCGCCGGTCGGCCTCTCGCTCCCGCCGCTCTTCGGGCACGAGATCGAGGGTGAGCTGATTGGGATCGAACTCCTTTGCCGCCTTGGCGATGCGTGACCGCTGCTGTTCGAGCAGGTCGGACAGCGAGCGCGCCTCCTCCTCCCCTCGCTTCTCGAGTTGCGCCGTCACAGCCGTCAGGCGCTCGGCCGCGATCTTTTCCAAAGCCGGCACAAGGTCGGCGATATCCCTCGAAACCAAAGCCTGAATACGGGCGACAGCGGCACCGGACGCTTCGCGGGCGTCGCGCAGGGCCTCTTCGAGCTGATTGAGGGTTTTTTCTTCGCCGCTCTCTCCCAGCGGTCGGAGCGACTTGCGGTCGCGCTCTGACTCCGTCCAGATCGCCGTAATCGGGATGACCTCTTCGTGCAGCCGCGCCGCGCCCGCGCCGAAGACCGCAAGGCGTCCCATCAGCACGACACGCGGCTGTGCGCCCGGTCCGTAGATGACCGACACGCGCGAAAGCTTCGACTGGAAGCCTTGGCTAAGGAAACGAGACAGGAGCCGCCTGACCAAGCGATGCTCAAGATGCACCTGCACAACATCCGAGGCGTCACGACCATCGGCCAAGATCGGCGGACTGAAAGCGATCGACCGAATGGGCGCATCGCGTCGCCAGTCGCCAAGGCGCTCGCCACGCTTTCGCGGCCGAACCCGAAGATCGTCGAAGGCGTCGTCCCAACCCGCGTCTTTTGTGAACGCTGGGTCGTTGGGATCGAGCCGGTAGGTTGCCACCTTGCCAACGACCTCGCCACGAGCGTCGTCGAGTACGTAGCCGGCGCGGGACAATGCCGCTGAAGCCACGCGATGAAGATCCTCTGGGTCAACGCCGACGCGCTCACGCGATCGTTCCAGCGCGCGCTGAAGATCGGCCTGCTCTTTCAACAACCGTTCGTGACGGGCGCGTTCGTCGTCGTCCATTTCGGCGCGCGCGCGATTAAGCCGTTCGGCGTCGCTTTCCTCAGCAATGGCCCGAGCGATCGCCGCCCCCTGGCCGCGCAAAATGCCACCTTCGGCCAGACGCTTCGCGATGCGGTCCTCGATCACCTGGCCGACGGAGCCGAGCTGCTCGCGGATGGTCTCCGTCTTCCGGACCAATGCTTCCAATACGATGTCGGCTTCGCGCTGCTCGTAGCGGAAGTACCGGCAAATGACCTGTTTCGCCGGCTGAAGCTTGCGATCGATACGGCCGTTGCGCTGCTCCAGGCGGGAGGGGTTCCAAGGCAGGTCGAAATGAATCAGGTCAGAACAATAGCTTTGAAGGTTGATGCCCTCGCGGGCTGCGTCGGTGCAGATGAGGATGCGCAACGGCTCAACATCTGGATCAGCGTTGAAGGCCCGTTTTACCTCTTCCCTTCGGTCCGATCCCGTTGCGCCGGTGAATACGCCAATGCGTTCATCAGCGCGATCCGTGTTCGACACTGCCTCTCTGAGGCGCCGCTCGAGCCAACGCCGCGTGTCCTCGTACTCCGTGAAGATGATGAGACGTCGGCGATTCCACGTCTGACCGGCGAGGAGATTGGCTTTGATCCAATCGGTCAACCAATGCACACGGGCGTCCGGCCGGGAGGCGTATCGCTCTGCGATCACCAGCATCTCATCGACCGCAGCAAGTTCCGTGCGCAGGTCGCTCTTGGCGGCGTCAGCAACACCGAGGGCTGACGCTGCCTCTGCTGTCGCATCGTCGTCCGCGTCGATCGTCTTCTCAGCTCGCTCGTCCTCAAGCCCCAGTTCGGCGCTGTCTTCACTCGCCGGACCGCCCACGAACGCAAGGGCCGCGGTGGCGACTAGGCCCGCCTCTTCGCCGTCCAGCATCCGCTGCAAAGTTGCCCGGTGGACCTTCAGCGTCCGCGCGAACGCGGCAACCGACGATAGGAGCCGTTGCTGAAGGCCGACAAAGGCCAGCTTCGCCATCGAGGCCTTTTGAGTCGGAAGATTGGCGATGCGCCGCATCCGCATCTCACCGTAGGCTGCAAGCTGTCGGGCGAGTTCGAGTTCAGGCGTGTCTTCCGGTAAGTCCGCTATGCGAACTGTCTCAATGATCCGCTCCGGAAACGCCTCGCCAAGGCGGCGAAGATCGGCCTTGAGTCGTCGAACCATGACGGGTTCAAGATCTCTGGGCCGAACTTCAACCCCGCGCGTGAAACGCTGGGGATCGAGCATCTCAAGCAAAGCCGAGAAGCTGTTGGAATGCCCATTGTGGGGGGTGGCTGTCAGGAACAGACGGTGCTCGAATCGTTCTCCGAGTTCTCGAACCGCCTTCGTGAGCTGGCTTGAAATTGCATACCGAATGCCGGCAGCCGGGGCGGCGTGGTGCGCTTCGTCCAGGACGAAAAGCGCGCGGGCGCGAAACTCGCCAAGTACGTCGCGCAGGCCTGCCGCATAGACTTCATCGGTGAGTAAACGGTGCGAGACGATGAAGCGCGAGCCGGTCGCCCAGGGATTCACGGAGAAGCCCCGAAGGCGGCGCATCTCGCCGATCCGCTCCCTGTCGATAATTTCGAACGAAAGCCCGAATTTCGCTTCCAGTTCGTCCTTCCACTGGATCGTCATCGCAGGTGGTGCCGCAATGACGATGAAATCGATCCGCCGCCGCAGCAATAGCTCGCGCGCGACGAGGCCCGCCTCGACGGTCTTACCCAGACCCACGTCATCCGCGATCAACAAGTTCACGCGCGGAAGCCGCAACGCCTTGCGGAGCGGCAGAAGCTGATAGGCATCGAGCCGAATGCCCGCCCGAAAGGGCGCCTGCAACAGGTCGCGGTCAGCCGCGGTCGCGGATCGCCATCTTATCGCGCGAAGATGGGCGGCTAACACCTCGGCCCGGTCAGGTAGGCCGGCGCCGACATTCCGCCATCCATCCTCATCGAGCACGACGGCACCGATTTCGGCGTCCCAGAGGATTTCAAGCCGCTCACCCTGAGCGTCGTCGGAAATGCACGAGAGGTTGAGGGACTGGAGGTCGTTCGCTTCTCCCTGGACTTCCTCGACCAGCCACGGCCGGCCTCGAAGCTCGACGAAACTTCCCGGTTCGATTGTCGCCACAACTGTCCGTTGCATTACTTCAACCCCACAAACACGATAATGGCGCCGCCGCTAGCCGGTCGCCGAACGGCACGACATCAGTGCTGTCGTAGAGGACGACGCCGAAGGCAAAGCGATCCCCGCAAGCCTCGGCCAATGCCCGCAGGCCGGCGAAGTCGCCGGCCTTGACCGTGGCGCTCGCCTTCACCTCGATCCCCACGATCATCCCGTCATCGCGCTCCAGCACGATATCCACCTCACGCATGTCCCGATCCCGGAAATGATGAGGCGTCAGCCGCAGGTCCGAGGCCGTCATGAGCTTCAGAACCTCGGAGAACACGAAACTCTCCAGCAGCGCGCCGAACGTCCCACGATCCGCCTTGACCCGGTCGAAGGTGAGCCCGCGCACGGTCGCCAGCAGGCCGGAATCGAGGAAATGGAGCTTGGGTGTCTTGACGATCCGCTTCAGCGAATTGGTGAACCACGGCTGCACGGTCGCAATCAGGAACACCTGTTCGAGCAGCCCCACATAACGCTGCCCGGTCTTGTGGCTGACGTTGATGCCGCCCCCGAACTGCGAATAGTTGACCAACTGGCCGGAGTGTTCGGCCAGTAGCCGCACGAACTTCGGAAGCTCGGTCAGTTTCTCCACCTCGGCGATGTCCCTCAGATCGCGGGTCAGGATTGAGGTGAGATAGGAGCGCAACCAATCTTGCCGCCGCCGCTCACTTTCGCGGCTGATCGCCTCGGGAAAGCCTCCGAGCAGGACGAGCTGGACAAGATCATAGCCGACGATCGCGTCTCGCTGGCTCTGGATCTTCCCCTCGAAAACGCGGTCCAGGAAGGTCGGTGTCCGGCCTTCGATCTCAGCCCTGGCCAGCGGCAACATCTGGATGGTTTCCATCCGGCCAGCCAGGCTGTCGGCGATTCGCGGCAGGGTCAGCACATTCGCCGAGCCGGTGAGCAGAAATCGACCCGGGCGATAGTCCTCATCGACTGTCTTTTTGACCGCCAGTAGCAGGTCGGGCGCGCGCTGGATCTCGTCGATGATGGCTCGGTCCAGGCCCCGAATGAAGCCGGCCGGATCGGATCGGGCGGCCTCAAGCACCGTCTGATCGTCAAGCGTGATATAAGTTCGACCGGCTTCCCCCATCTTTCGGACGAGCGTGGTCTTGCCAGCCCGGCGCGGTCCCACGATCAGGACCACCGGGGTGTCCGAAAGGGCTTCCTCGGCCCGCCGCTCCACAAACCGTTCGAACATGCCCACCCCGATCCCCGGCCGATTGGAACTATCAGCCTCGGCTAATTGGAAGTCAATGGCCCGCTTAATGGAAGTTGCCGGGACGCGATCTGAAGCATAGATGGGAAGGTCTTCCCCCGCGGCCGAGCCGGGGTCTCGGCCGCCCCCTTCTGCGGGGACACCCCAGGCTGTGCGAAAACCCAATTCATGATCGGCGTGCCGTCAACTATGCGGCTGTCACAGCTTGGCTGATCGCTTCACCTAGGTGTTTTACTGCAACAAGTGATGAGGCCGCCGAGGTCGCGCTCAGCGGCTGCCACGCGGTCCCTCCGCGGACTGGGCGGCTCGTGCCGAGGGACGCGCCAGGCGAATCGACTTTTGACGCAATCAGGCTCAAGACTAGATGGTCGAAACGGATCGGTGGTGCGTTCTGGAGTAGTTGCCATGGATAGTACGACCAAGCAGCAGGCCGCTGGCCTACCTCCCCCAGAAAGTGGCCCTTTTTTCATTCGCGATGAGCTCAACGACCGGGAGATTTTGAACGCCCTTGCCGCGGCTATTTATGTCACGGATGCGGCGGGCCGGATCACTTACTATAACGATGCCGCCGCTGCCCTGTGGGGACATCGGCCGAAGCTGGGAGAGGCCCAGTGGTGTGGGTCCTGGAGGCTCTTCTGGCCCGATGGCAGCCCGCTCCCTCACGATCAATGCCCCATGGCGGTGACACTTAGAGAGGGCCGCCCCGTTCGCGGCGTCGAGGCCATTGCCGAGCGCCCCGACGGAACCCGGGCGCCATTCATGCCCTACCCGACCCCCTTGCATGATGCGTCTGGCCGCCTCGTCGGCGCCGTGAATTTGCTGGTCGATACCACCGATCGACGGGATACCGAACGAGCGGCCCAACAGCTGAGCGCGATTGTCGAGTCCGCCGATGACGCCATCATCGCCAAGGATCTTGATGGTGTCATCAAAAGTTGGAACGACGGCGCCCAACGGCTGTTCGGCTATATGGCCGACGAGGCTGTCGGCAAGCCCGTCACCCTGCTCATCCCGGCCGACCGGCTCGACGAGGAGCCTGAAATTCTGCGCCGCATCCGCGCCGGCGAACGGGTCGAGCATTTCGACACCATCAGACGCCGCAAGGACGGAAGTCTCGTCGAGATCAGCCTTACCATCTCGCCGATCCGCAACGCTGCGGGCCAGATCGTCGGCGCCTCGAAAGTGGCGCGTGACATCACCGAGCGCCGGCAGGCGCAGGAGCGGCAGCACTTGCTGCTCCGGGAGATGGATCACCGGGTCAAAAACCTCTTCACGGTCGCCAGCAGTGTCGTGGCCCTGAGCGCCCGTTCTGCCGGTACGGCTCGAGAACTGGCTTCGGCGGTGCAGGAGCGGTTATCCGCTCTGGCGCGCGCGCACGCCCTGACCCTCTCGACGATCGCAGATACCGACAAGGTCGCAGAACGCGCAACGACCCTTCACGCCTTGATCAAGGCGATCGCTGCGCCTTACGAGGATGCTGCAGGCGAAAGCGGCGACCGGATCACGATCACCGGTCCCGATATGCCGGTAACCGGCCAGATGATGACCAGCCTGGCGCTGCTGCTGCATGAGTTTGCGACCAACGCAGCGAAATATGGCGCGCTCTCGACGGCGTTAGGCCGGGTCGACGTGGTGTGCTCCGAGGATGAGAATGTGTTCTGCCTTCAATGGTCGGAAAGCGGCGGTCCTCTCATTCGCCAAGAGCCGACGCACAAAGGCTTTGGCAGCCTGCTCACGCGCCTGACAATAACCAGCCAACTGGGCGGCGAACTCTCGAAGGACTGGCGACCAGAGGGCTTGGTCATACGACTGTCGATGCGCCGGGATCGGATAAACAGCCAAGCAATTGCGGGGGAACACGACTAGAATCCTCTCCTCATCAGAGCTGTTGCACCGAGGTGTCAGTGAGCTTTATCGAGGGAACCGCGCGCAGTCAGGTCAGCCTGCTCCCACCCTGCGTTGAAGATTATGTCGCGCCCGAATCGTTGGTCCGTGTCGTCGACGTCTTTGTAGCCAGCTTGAACCTGTCGGACCTCGGCTTTGGCCGAAGTGTTGCAGCCGCCACTGGCCGTCCTGGCTATCATCCGGCCGACATGCTGCGGCTCTACATCTGGGGCTATCTCAACCAAGTCCGGTCTTCGCGCCACCTTGAACGGGCTTGCGCGCGCGACCTGGAGGCGCTCTGGCTCATACGTCAGCTTGCGCCTGACTACCGCACCATCGCCGCCTTTCGGCATGACAACCCGGAAGCGATCGTCGCCGCGAGCGCCGCCTTTATCCAGTTTTGCCGCGAGAGCGGACTGATAACCGGGCGCTTGGTCGCGGTCGATGGGACCAAGATGCACGCCGTCGCCAGCAAGAAGAACATCGCTGGGGCCGAGCGCCTGGCGCGCGATGTCGCCCACACCAAACGTGACATTGCCTACTACCTCGACCGGCTCGACATCATCGATGAGCAGGTGGCGCAGGGCTACGACGATCAGCCGGCGCATCGGCAGGCGTTTGGCGATGCGATCGCTTCGCTGCGCCGCCGCACGGACCAGCTTGTCCACCGGCAACGAGAACTCGAAGGGCGCGACGAGAAGGTGTTGGTCTTCGGTGAGCCCGAAGCCAGGCCGATGGGTTACGGTCGAGCGCCTAAGTTCCCCGCCTACAACCTCCAGAGCGTGGTCGACGTCGACAGCGGGCTCATCGTCCACCATGACGTGACTAACGAGGCGAACGACAGCCAACTCCTTCACCCGATGTCACGGGCGACCATGCAGGTGCTCGAGATCGACCGGCTCTCTGTGCTTGCCGACGGAGGATACTCCAACGCCCAGGCGATCGCCGAATGCGAGCGCGACAACGTCGAGGTCGCCGCCCCGATCAAGCGCGGTGCGATGAATACCGAGCACTTCCGACCCGTGCAGTTTATCCATGACGAAGCATCGGACACGATTCGCTGTCCAGCGGGCGAGACGCTCAGACCATCAGGCAAGTACACCCGCAATCGCGCGATCCGCTATCGGACCCCAAGACATGTCGGCTTAAAGAGCGATGCACTCCCGGCGCCCAGCGAACGATCCATCGGCTCTTCGACCAGGGCGCGCTTGATCGTATGGAGGCCAGGATCTACGCCGACCCAAGCCTCATGGTGACGCGCCGATGCACGGTCGAGCACCCCTTCGGAACGATCAAGCGAATGTCAGGCGGAGGGCGATTCCTAACCCGCGGGTTGAGGCGAGTTAAGGCCGAGGCAGCGCTCTCGATCCTGGCTTACAACATCCTCCACGCCGTGAACGCCTTCGGGGCGCGAAAGCTGACGCCGGGGGGATGATCCTAAGGCGGGCCCGCTCGGGCGGCACCCACCCCCCAACCGACGCCCTGAGGAGTTTTGGCACAGCCTGCCCCGCAACGCCCCGAGAGTGAGAGTGCGGACCGGGTTCGCCGTGACGGGTTGAGGGCTGGAGGAGAGGCCTCCGGCGCCCGTCGCGGAGACCCGCGATGTCCAGCAAGACCGCTACAGCACGCCCCGGCCACGACCGGGCGAGCCTCTATGACGAAATCACCGGCAAGATCATCGCCGAACTGGAGGCCGGCCGCGTGCCCTGGGTCCAGCCCTGGGGGACGGCCGCGGCGAAAGCGCCGCTCGCCATGCCGAAGAACGCCGCCACCGGCCGGCAGTATTCGGGGATCAACGTCCTGATTCTCTGGGGGGCCGTCATCGAGCACGGCTTCCCCGCCCAGAGCTGGCTGACCTTTCGCCAGGCCCTCTCCCTCGGCGGCAATGTGCGCAAGGGCGAGCACGGCACCACCGTCGTCTATGCCGACCGCTTTGTGCCGGATGACGAGAAGCGACGCGCCCGCGAGACCGGCGAGGAAGCCGCCGCGATCCCGTTCCTGAAGCGGTTCACCGTCTTCAACGCCGCCCAATGCGAAAACCTTCCGGCCGAGGTTGCGGCCGTCGCACCACCGCCGCTGCCGGGCCTGATCGAGCCCAGGGTCGACGCGCTGATCCGAGCGACCGGCGTCGACTTCCGCATCGGCGGCAATCGAGCCTTCTACGCGCCGGATCCGGACTTCGTGATGGTCCCGCCGCCGCAGGCCTATTTCGAGCCGATCAACTGGCACCGCACGGCCCTGCACGAGCTGGGGCACGCAAGTGGCCATCCGTCCCGTCTCGGCCGCGATCTCGGCGGCGTGTTCGGCAGCAAGAAGTATGCGTTCGAGGAACTGGTGGCGGAGATGAACGCCGCCTTCTGCTGCGCCTCGCTCGGGATCGTCCCGACCGTGCGCCACGCGGACTATATCGGCTCCTGGCTCGAAGTGCTGCGCGAGGACAACCGCGCCGTCGTGCGCGCCGCCTCGCAGGCCAGCAAGGCGGCCGACTGGATCCTCGGTTTCTTGCCTGAGACCGAGAGCGCCGCCACCCGCCCCACAGCGCAGGAGGCCGCGTGATGTGCGGGATGTGACCTCCCTGGAAGCCGGAAAGGCGGGAAGGCGGGCTTCCGGCTTCGTGTCTTTCCGGTTCCCCGGCTTTGCGGCGCGGTCCTCCGAGAGGAAGAGGGCTGCGCCGGCTTTCGCGGCGGGTTGGAGGTCGAGAGAGAGTCTCTTGGCCGCCCGCCGCGGAGACTACCCCCATGGCTACTGCCATTCAGAAGATCACCCTGTCGTCCTCGCGCGACATTCCCTTCAATAAGCTGGTGCTCAGCCAGTCGAACGTCCGGCGCGTGAAGGCCGGCGTCTCGATCGAGGAGCTGGCCGAGGACATCGCCCGGCGCACGCTGCTCCAGAGCTTGAACGTCCGGCCGGTCCTCGACACCGAGGGCGGCGAAACCGGCATGTTCGAGATCCCGGCCGGCGGCCGGCGCTACCGCGCGCTCGAGCTGCTGGTGAAGCAAAAGCGCCTGGCCAAGACCGCGCCCGTCCCATGTGTGGTCCGCGATCCGGGCACCGACATCCTCGGTGAGGACGACTCGCTGGCCGAGAACATCCAGCGCGCGCCGCTGCATCCGCTCGATCAGTTCCGCGCCTTCCTCGCTCTGCGCGAGAAGGGGCGCTCCGAGGAGGACATCGCCGCGGCGTTCTTCGTCGGCGTGAACGTCGTGAAGCAGCGACTGCGCTTGGCGTCGGTCGCACCGGCATTGCTCGACGTCTACGCCGAGGACGGCATGTCCCTCGAGCAGCTCATGGCCTTCACCGTCACGGCCGACCATGCCCGCCAGGAACAGGTCTGGCAGGCGGTCTCGGGCTCCTGGCAGAAGGAGCCCTATCAGATCCGCCGCATGCTGACCGAGAAGACGGTGCGCGCCTCCGACCGGCGGGCGGTGTTCGTCGGTCTCGACGCCTATGAGGCCGCAGGCGGCGTGGTGCTGCGCGACCTGTTCCAGTCCGATGATGGCGGCTGGCTCGAAGACATCGCGCTGCTGGACGGCCTGGTCGCCGAGAAGCTGAAGACCGAGGCGGAGACGATCGCCGCCGAGGGCTGGAAGTGGATCGAGGTCGCCATCGACTTTCCCTACGGCCACACCCACGGCCTGCGCGAACTGGAGGGCGTCACCATCGATCTCACCAGCGAGGAGCAGGCGACGATCGACGCACTGAAGGCCGAATACGCCAAACTGGAGGAAGAGTATGACAGCGCCGACGAGCTGCCGGGCGAAGTGGACGAACGCCTCGGCGAGATCGAGGCGGCGCTGGCCGCCTTCGACGATCGGCCCGTCACCTATGATTCGGCCGACATCGCCCGCGCCGGCGTCTTCGTCAGCATCGATGCCGAAGGTGCGCTGTCGGTCGAACGTGGCTACGTCCGGCCGCAGGACGAGGCTCCCGCTGGCGACCCGGAGCAGGACGGCGAGACCGATCCCGCAACGGGTGAAGCGCACGGCGTCTGTCCTGACGCGCCCGTGGTTCAGCGCGCCGTCATCACCATCGGCGGACAGGTCGCCGGACCGGAGGATGAGGACGACGAGGACCTGAAACCGCTCCCCGACCGCCTCGTGACCGAGCTGACCGCGGAGCGGACGCTGGCGCTGCGCGACAAGCTGGCGAACACGCCCGCCGTCGCGTTCCAGGCCGTGCTGCACAAGTTCTGCCTCGACGTCTTCGCCCGTTACTTCTCCTATGGGACGGCGATGGAGGTGTCGGTGCGCAGCGCCAGCTTCCCGGTGCAGGCCCAGGGGCTGAAGGACACGCCCGCAGCCAAGGCGATCGACGTGCGCCACAAGGCTTGGGAAGAGAGCATGCCCAAGGACAAGGCCGATCTCTGGGACTGGCTCACGACCCTCACCGGCGACGAGCAGGCGACGCTATTCGCCCATTGCGCCTCCTTCGGCGTCAATGCGCTCTACGAGAAGGGCGACCGTTACGGCGCCGGCGTCTCGTCCCACACCGTCGAGCAGCGGATCGCCGAGGCCGATCGCCTGGCCCAGGCCGTCGATCTCGACATGGTGCAGGCCGGCTGGCGTCCGACCGTCGAGAACTATCTCGGCCGGGTGCCCAAACGCCGAATCCTCGAGGCGGTGCAGGAAGGCGCCGGCGAACGGGTGGCGCAACTCATCGACCACATGAAGAAGGGCGACATGGCCAAGGAGGCCGAACGGTTCCTTGCTGACACCGGCTGGCTGCCGGAGCCGCTGCGGATCGACACCGGAGATGACGCGCGCGTCGAAGCCACCGAAGCCGAGAACGACGAAGAAGCGCTGCCCAAATTCCTTGCCGGCGACGAAGAGGAAATGGAGGCCGACGCGCCGCAGGTGATTGCGGCTGAATAGCCCGCGTGCGGGGCGGCTTTGGCCGTCCCGCGTCCTTCTCCATCCATCCCACCCTAGAGCCCGGCCCGCAGCCGGGCTCTGGGCATTTCAGGAGGGCCGCATGCCCATATTCACCATTGAAACGACCTACCGCCTGCCGGTCTACCGGCAGCGTAGCTATGAGGCGGAAACCCTCGACGCCGCCTGCGCGCTCGCTATCGCCGACGAGGGCTGGGACGACGAGAAATCCGACGTCGAGACGTCCGGCGACACCTATGTCACCGGCGCCTGGGATGGGCGCGCCGCCGCCTATCGCGGCAGGGCGCTCATCATCCCGTCGCAGTTCGGCGAACAGGTCCAGCGCAGAGCCGACCACTTCGAGGTGCTGCTCGGCCTGCTCAAGGTCTTCGCGCACGCGCCGGACGCGGAACCGACCGACGGTCCGTTCTGGCGTCAGCGCCTGGACGCGGCGATCGCCAAAGGCGAGGCAATTCTTGCGGACGAACCTGATCCCCAAGCGGCAGGAGGCGCGTCATGACCGAGTATGTCGTGAAGGTCGGCTTCTGGCTGCGCGCCTACGACAGCGTCACGGTCGAGGCGGATGCCGACGCCGAAGCGATCGAGAAAGCCAAGATCGCTGTGACGACGGCCATGACATCGACCGCACACCCCGAGCATGTCGAGTTTAACGAGCGACGGAGGGCGTGATCGCCTTTATCGACCGGGTCAACCCGGACGGCCGCCAATCTCTGGTCGAGGATGACGCGTTCGACAACGATCGCATCCATCCGGCCGACGCGCGTTCTCGCGCCGATAAGGAGATGCATTCCCGCCACGTCGTCTTCGCCTACTGCGTGCCAGTCCACGTCGAGGTCGAGGACGGGCTGGTCTCGCGCGTCACCGTCATCGATGAAACGCCGGTCTCCGAGCCTACTGTCGTTGAAGGCGACGCCGGTTACCTAGCCGAAGCGGTCGCCGCAGCGGACGACGGCCAGGCCTGGCCGTCCTGGGCCTTCGGCTACTGATGATCGCCATAGCTCGGCGCAACGCCATTCGGTGGGGCGCCTTTTCTTATGCCGGCCACGGCCGCGACGCTGAGAGGAAGAGGGCGGCCGGAACGGGTTTGAGCCGGTGCGGTCCAAGAGAGAGCGCCGGCCGGCTCGCCCATTCCCGCTCTCCCGAGGCTCCCTTCATGAACGACCTTTCTCAGATCGCGGCCGACCAGGCCGCGCAGCCGTCGCCCGTCCATCGCCCCGATGCCCCCGGCGCAATCATCGCCGCCGCCCAGCACCTCCTCCTACATCTCGAGCGCGGCCAGCGGATCGACGCCGCGATCCTGCGCACCGCCATGGAAGCGGCTTTCGGCGCCTCCGACGCCTCCGGCGCATGGGACTGGAAGACGGCCTATGACGCCTGCGAGGCGGCGACCGTCCTCTTCCTCCGCAAATACGGAAAGGCGCTGTTCCGCAGAGCCGACTCTCCGGCTTCCCGGCTTTCCGCCTTGACCAAGATTGCTGGCCTTCTCGCGACCCACACCCGCCGCTCCGCCGAGAGCGAGGCCTTCCAGCAATTCTCTACGCCGATCCCGCTCGGCTTCGCGGCATTGACCGCAGCCGCCGTCGGGGATGCGGACCGCGTGTTGGAGCCTTCGGCCGGAACCGGCCTCCTCGCCATCCTGGCCGAGATCGCCGGCGGCGCGCTCGTGCTGAACGAGCTGGCCGAGACCCGGTCGGCGCTGCTCACTTCCCTCTTTCCGGCCGTCCCCGTCACACGCTTCGACGCTGCACAGATCGACGATCACCTCCATCCCACATCGGTCCCGACCGTCGTGCTGATGAACCCGCCCTTCTCGGCGATGGCGAACGTCGCCGGCCGCATGGCCGACACCGCCTATCGCCACATCGCTTCGGCGCTTGCGCGTCTCGCCGACGGCGGGCGGCTTGCGGCGATCACCGGCGCGAACTTCGGGCCGGACGCCCCGGCCTGGCGCGACGCCTTCGTCCATCTGCAGGAACGCGGCCGCATCGTATTCACCGCCGCGATCGACGGCGCGGTCTACGCCAAGCACGGCACCACCATCGACACGCGGCTGATCGTCATCGACAAGGCGCCCGCCGAAAACCCGACGGCGCTGCCGCAATCCCGGGGCATAGCGCCCGACATCGCGACCCTGCTGGGCTGGATCGCTGAGGACGTCCCGAGCCGCCTGCCGCTCGTGCCGGGCCTCGCCATCCCCGTGTCGGCCATCGCCGCACCCCGGACCGTGCGCGGCTATCTCGCCCGCGCCGCTGCCGCGCAAACCGCCAAGCCCTCCGTCGCCGACCCTGAGGCGGTTGAACTCGGCTATGAGACGATCGACTGGACGCCGCCCGAAGGCGCGCGTCTCAGCGATGCGATCTATGAGGAATACCGGCTCCAATCGATCCGGATTCCGGGCGGCCACGCGCACCCGACCAAACTGGTGCAGTCCGCCGCCATGGCCTCGGTCGCGCCGCCGAAACCGAGTTATCGGCCGCGCCTGCCGGTCAATCTCATCAGCAACGCGCTCCTGTCCGACGCCCAGATCGAGACGGTGATCTATGCCGGCGAGGCGCATGGCGACTTTCTCGCCGGCGCCTGGACCGTGGACGAAACCTTCGATCTGGTCACCGCCGCCCGTGACGATGCGCCGAACGCCGTGCGCTTTCGCCGGGGCTTCATGTTGGGCGACGGGACCGGGGCCGGCAAGGGCCGTCAGTCGGCCGGCATCATCCTCGACAACTGGCTGAAGGGCCGGCGCAAGGCGGTCTGGATCTCGAAGTCCGACAAGCTGCTTGAGGACGCCCAGCGCGACTGGTCGGCCCTCGGCATGGAGCGCCTGCTCATCACGCCGCTCTCGCGCTTCGCGCAGGGCAAGCCGATCCGGCTGTCCGAAGGCGTCCTATTTTTAACCTACGCTACGCTGCGGTCCGACGACCGCGGCGAGAAGCTTTCCCGCGTCCGCCAGATCGTCGAATGGTTGGGCTCCGGTTTCGACGGAGTGATCATTTTCGACGAGAGCCACGCCATGCAGAACGCCGGTGGCGGCAAGGGAGAACGGGGTGACGTTGCCCCGTCGCAGCAGGGCCGTGCGGGCTTGCGCCTGCAGCATGCGCTCCCGAATGCGCGCGTAGTCTATGTCTCGGCGACCGGCGCCACCACGGTCCACAACCTCGCCTATGCCCAGCGGCTCGGCCTCTGGGGCGGCGAGGATTTCCCCTTCGCCACACGCGCCGAGTTCGTCGAGGCGATCGAGGATGGCGGTGTTGCCGCCATGGAAGTGCTGGCCCGCGACCTGCGTTCGCTCGGGCTCTACACCGCCCGTTCGCTCTCCTATGACGGCGTCGAATACGAGCTGGTCGAACACGCGCTCACCGACGAGCAGCGCCGCATCTACGACGCCTATGCCGGGGCGTTCTCGATCATCCACAATCATCTCGACGCGGCGATGCACGCCGCCAACATCACCGACGAGAGCGGCACGCTGAACGCGCAGGCGAAGTCGGCCGCACGCTCGGCCTTCGAATCCGCCAAGCAGCGTTTCTTCGGCCATCTGCTGACCTCGATGAAGACTCCGACCCTGATCCGCAGGATCGATCAGGACCTCGCCGACGGGCATGCCGCCGTCATCCAGATCGTCTCGACCGGCGAAGCGCTGATGGAGCGCCGGCTCGCCGAGATTCCGACTGAGGAATGGAACGACATCCGCGTCGACATCACGCCGCGCGAGTATGTTCTCGACTACCTCACTCATTCCTTCCCGGTGCAGCTCTACGCGCCGTTCACCGACAGCGAGGGCAACCTCTCTTCACGGCCCGTCTTCCGGGACGGGCAGCCCGTCGAGAGCCGCGAGGCCGTCGCCCGCCGTAATGAGCTGATCGAGCGGCTGGCTTCGCTGCCGCCCGTTCCCGGCGCGCTCGACCAGATCGTCCAGCGCTTCGGCACAGACCTCGTCGCCGAAGTGACCGGGCGCTCGCGCCGCGTGGTGCGCAAAGGCGACCGCCTTGTCGTCGAGAACCGCGCGGCCTCCGCCAACCTCGCCGAGACCGCCGCCTTCACGGATGACCTCAAGCGCATCCTGGTGTTCTCGGAGGCGGGCGGGACCGGCCGCAGTTACCACGCCGAACTGTCGGCGCGGAACCGCCGGCTGCGCGTCCACTATCTGCTCGAACCCGGCTGGAAGGCCGATGCCGCGATCCAGGGCCTCGGGCGGACGAACCGCACCAACCAGGCGCAGCCACCGCTCTTCCGGCCGATCGCTACAGACGTGAAGGCTGAGAAGCGCTTCCTCTCGACCATCGCCCGCCGCCTCGACACGCTTGGCGCCATCACGCGCGGTCAGCGCCAGACCGGCGGCCAGGGATTGTTCAGGCCAGAGGACAATCTGGAATCGCACTACGCCCGTGACGCGCTACGCCAGCTTTACATGCTGATCGTGCGCGGCAAGATCGAAGGCTGCTCGCTCCAGATGTTCGAAGCCGCCACGGGCCTCAAGCTCATGGACGCGAACGGCATCAAGGATGAACTGCCGCCGATCACGACGTTCCTCAACCGCCTGCTGGCGCTTACCATCGAGCTGCAAGGCTTGCTGTTCACGGCGTTCGAGCAGTTGCTGAACGCCAAGATCGAAGGTGCCATCGCCAGCGGCGTCTATGACGTCGGCCTGGAGACGCTGCGGGCCGAAAGCTTTGTCGTCACCGATCGCCGGACGATCTACATCCATCCCGCGACGGCCGCAGAGACCCGGCTGCTGACCATCACCGAACGCCGGCGCAATCGCCCCGTGACGCTCGATGAGGCGCTGGACCATCTCACCGATCCCCGCGCCGCGCTGCTGCTCAACGAGCGCTCGGGCCGCGCCGCCGTACAGGTTCCGGCGCCAAGCCTGATGCTCGACGATGGCGAGATCGAACGGCGCGTGCGGCTGATCCGGCCGATGGAGCACCATCACGCATCACTGAAGATGATGGACGACAGCCACTGGCAGGCGGCGGAGCGGGAGGCCTTTGCGGCCGTGTGGGATCGTGAAGTGTCGGAGGTCCCCGAGTTCGCCCACAACACGATCCATATCGTCGCCGGCTTGCTGCTGCCGATCTGGAAGCGCCTGCCGAACGAGTCGACCCGCATCTATCGGCTTCAGACCGATGCGGGCGAGCGCATCATCGGCCGCAGGGTCTCGCCGGCCTGGGCGGCGAACGCGTCGGTGACCGGGACCACCGTCCTGACGCCGGATGCGGCCTTCGCGGCGCTGATCGAGGGCCGCACCGTTCTCGACCTCGCCGAAGGCCTTCAGCTCCACCGCGCGCGCGTCATGGGCGTCTACCGCATCGAGCTGTCGGGCTTCACCGACACGATGCGGGACCGCCTGCGCGCCTACGGCCTCTTCAGCGAGATCATCTCGTGGAAGCTGCGCATGTTCGTGCCGACCGACGCCGCCGGAGCCGGCGTGCTGGCGAAAGTCCTCGACCACTATCCGGCCCCGCGCATCGGCGAACGGGAGGCCGCGTGATGGGCCGCCACGACGCCTCCGAACTGGCACACCGACTCGCGCGCGACGCCGAGGCGGTGTGCCGCCACTACCTCTCGGCCGGACGGCGGGAGGGCCGCTATTGGCTGGTGGGCGATGTGCGCAACACGCCGGGCCGCTCGATGTTCGTCCGTCTCAAAGCGTTGGCGCAGGGGTCGGCTGGCAAATGGACCGACGCCGCGACCGGCGAGCATGGCGATCTGCTCGACGTGATCCGGGAAAGCTGCGGCCTAGTCGACTTCAGGGACGTTGCCGAGGAGGCACGTTTGTTCCTCAGCCTGCCGCACCCCGAGCCTGAGCCGGATCGTCCCAGATCGCGAACGTCCAACGCTCCAACCGGATCGCCGGAGGCGGCACGGCGACTGTTCGCCATGTCGCAGCCGATCGAACGCACTTTCGTAGAAGCGTATTTGCGAGATCGCGGCATTACGGCTTTGCGCGCAACCGGAAGCCTGCGCTTTCACCCACGCTGCGACTATCGGCCCGACGAGCATAGTTCGACCGAGACCTGGCCGGCGATGATCGCCGCAGTCACCGATCTCTCAGGCCATCTCACCGGCGCGCACCGCACCTGGCTCGATCCCGGCGGCTTCACTGAGGCGACGCTCGGCAAAGCGCCGATCGACACCCCGCGACGGGCGATGGGCGACCTTCTCGGCCACGCTGTGCGCTTTGGCGTGGCGGGCGAGGTCATAGCGGCAGGCGAGGGCATCGAGACGATGCTGTCGCTCCGATGCGTCTTGCCGACCATGCCGATGGTCGCAGCCCTCTCGGCGGCGCATCTCTCCGCCATCCTGTTCCCGGACACGCTGCGGCGACTCTACATCGCCCGCGACGACGATCCCGCCGGCGACGGCGCGATGGCGACATTGATCGACCGGGCGCAGGAGGCTGGGATCGAGGCGATCGTGATTTCGCCACGACTCGGCGACTTCAACGAGGATCTCCGGCTGCTCGGGATCGACGCGCTTCGGGCCGCAAGCCGGGTGCAGATCGCGGCACAGGACGTCGACCGCTTCATGGAGCTGGCGGCATAGTCGGAACCGGGATGAGGCGCGGATCGGCAGCGTCGTCACCGTAGGGCCGGCGATCATGCGTTCCCCAGCGCCGGAGGGGGCCGCACCCACGGCCTTCTGAGGGGGCGATCGGGCAGCAAGCGGCCCGGACCGGCAACCTTGTGGGCCGACTATTTTCCGTCGGCGGCTGAGCCGCCTTTACATCGCGAAACAAAATAGTCGGCCCCCTTCGGTCCTCCGCTTAAGGCTTCGGCCCTCCGCTGCGCTGCGGGTGCAAGTCCGTTCCGCCCGCCGCCTTCGTCGCCATGAAGGCCGCGATGGGCGCGGTCGATCCGACAAGGAAAGCCGCGATGACCACCGACCACGACGACGATTTCGAGCCGCACCACAGTTCATCCTCGACCGACCAAGTCCTCCACGAACTCCAGCTCTATAGCTACCGTCCCTTCAACGACGAGCCTGATCCCAGGCCGCTGCCCGAAGCGAACATCCTCGCCGGCAGCATCTCCGACATCTTCGACGCCCTTGTGGTGGCGCTGGCTGACACTCGCCTCGAACCCGACCTCGAGGACCTGCTCTGGTCGACGGTGAACGTCTTCCACCGCGCTATCGACCGAATCGAGCGCGAGCTCGACGATAACGAGTTGGCCCAGCAGCGCTCGCAACGGGAACAGGACGGCAGCGAGGTCAAATCCGTCGAGCTGGAACGACTGACGGCGGAAGGTCAGACGCTGATCGAGCGTCGCAACGCCTTCGAGCTGATGCGCGACCAGGCCGCCGACCAGTTCGAACTCCACACCCGTTCAACCTGGCGGCCGCGCAACGGGTCGAAGGTCAATCACCGCAATCTGACCTCCGCGATGATCGACAGCCGCGACTTCCTGGCGGCGAAGAGGCGCGCGGCGAACCAGGTGCTCCTCCCCCCGGGTCCGAAGGTCGCACTCACCGGCGGGCTCGACTTCAACGATCACCGGCTGGTCTGGGCGAGGCTCGATCAGGTCCACGCCAAGCACCCGGACATGGTGCTGCTGCACGGCGGATCGCCCAAGGGCGCCGAGCTGATTGCCGCCAAATGGGCCGACAACCGCAAGGTCACGCAGATCGCCTTCAAACCCGACTGGACGAAGCACGCCAAAGCCGCTCCGTTCAAGCGCAACGACACATTGCTGGAGACGCTGCCGATCGGCGTCCTGCACTTCCCTGGCACCGGTATCCAGGACAACCTCGCCGACAAGGCGAAGAAGCTCGGCATCCCGGTCTGGAAGTTCGGCGGCGCGTGAGCGCCGCCTTTTCTCAATACGTACTGACGTCGAAACGCAAAGGCGGATCACCGGCTTCCCGCAAGACCGCTTTTCAGTCCGGTTCACCCGTCACCGCGATCCGGGCCGCGCGAGCATAGTGCGCCAACTCCGTATCATTCTCGATCAGGCCGTCGAGCAGCGCCTTCATAGCGCTCTGATCGGACGCCGATTGAAACGGCCCCGGCTGCCGCTCGATCGCCAGTACCGCAATGGCGAGTGCCTTCTTCACCAGGTGCAGGTCGCGTCCCGTGAATTCCGCCATGCCGCATGCCTCAACCATCATGTCGACTCGTAAGCACACCTTAGCCGATCGGCCAGCGCACCGTGAGGACAACAAGGTTCCATGCATTGTCCGCGACGGCCTTTGAGTGGCGGCTCCTACAGGCGGGCGCCACCCCGCGTCTATCAGCGCTGATCCTTGGTCCGGCCGAGGGCCTGACGCCATCAACCCGTAAAGGGTCGGCTTACGCGAAGCGTGCCGCCGCTGCGTCTTCGCCTTCGCAGTGATTGCGGCCCTCGGCCGAACACATCGGGCGCCTGTCGCGCGGGGATGGTCCCCGCCTCAGCACAGGAGCCGGATCAATGTCTCAAGCCCTCGCATTCGCTAACGGCTGGAACCTCGCCATCACGCTCATGGTCTGCGTCGTCGTCTTTCATGCTGACACTGGCAACTTCGGCGTCATGCTGGCCGCCGAATATGACGGCGATCCCGCCGCCGTCATCCACGAATTCGACCCCTTCCAGCGATGAAGGGGCGCATCTCCACGCAAGCTGGACCGCACAGGGCTAGCGGGATTTCCGCTCCCGCTGGCGCCTGTTTGCGGCTATACTCACGGTCGCGCCGTGGTGGTGGTGGAAGGCGCGACCGTCAGACCTTTATCTCACGGAGTACACCGCCATGATCATCTTCGGACCACTCCTCGTCATCGTCGGCATCGGCTTTATCTGCTGGCTGCTGTTCACCCTCGCTGTCTTTGCGCTGCCGTTTTTCGCCGGTCTGACGATCGGTATCTGGGCCTTTCACACGGGGGCCGGCGTGCTCGGCGGCATTGCCGTGGGCCTTGTAGCCGGCGGCGTCACCTTTGGCCTTGGCCAGCTTGCGCTCGCTGTTGTGCCATGGGCGTGGGCTCGGCTCCTGATCGTCCTTCTCTATGTCGCGCCCGCCACCGTCGCTGGCTACAGCGCCACGCATGGAATCGCCCAGATGGCGATGCCTTCACCCATCTGGCAGACAATCTTCGCCGTCATCGGCGCGATCGCCGTCAGCGTCACGGCGTTCGTCCGCTTCACCGGAATGGCCGCGCCCGGACCAGCCGGACAGGGCTTGGCGCGGGGCTGACACCGTCACGTCGACGGGCGGGCTGGATCAGGCATTCCGTATGCTCGCCACCCTCGTCGCCGAACATGGAGTGAGCTCGGCTTGGCTTCGAAGCGCACCCTGTCATCGCAGAGTGCCGGGAGCCGTGGCGGTCGTTGAGACCACATGGCGGAGGTGGCGAGGGCTCACGAATACCGCCAACGAAGTGCATGGCAGGGCGTGCAGCCGAAGCTTGGCTTCAGAAACAGGAGTTCCATCGGTTGCCTGGACGGAAACATACCACCGTTGAATTCAGTGGTCGGACTTGCGGTGACTCGAGAATCGCCACGTTTCCCTTGATGTCAGCTCTGTCAGACCGAGCGCACCGAACGGCCTCTTCGATGGATTGATCTGGCCGAAGGCCGGCTGAAGCCTCGACCGCCTATGGCGCAACAGCGGCGTCAAAACTTTCTTCCCCTGCCGGCTGCGCCGTCATTCCTCGCGAGACAAGAAAGCCCCTCCTTTGCTGTCGAGCCCCTTCGGGGTGCGCCGTCGATCGCCTCCGGCCCTTCGATCACCATCGAGGCCGCAATGGTGCGGGCTCGGAAACAGAGATCAAGGAGAACTACCATGGCGACCATCGGCACCTTCAAGAAGGCCGGCTCGAACGAATTCACCGGCGAAATCGTCACCCTTTCGGTCCAGGCCAAGAACGTCCGGATCGTCCCCGAAACCACCCGCTCCGGCGACAACAGCCCCAGCCACCGCGTCTATGTCGGCCGTGTCGAGATTGGCGCCGCCTGGGCCAAGCGCTCCAACGAGGGCCGCGACTATCTGGGCCTCAAGCTCGACGATCCGAGCTTCACCGCCCCGATCTTCGCCAACCTGTTCGACGACGAAGAGGGCGAGGGCTATAGCCTGATCTGGTCCCGCCCCAACGGTCGCCGGAGCGACTGACCCCACCTCCAATGCCCCGTCCGGCTGATCCGGGCGGGGCATCGCCTTATGCTCCAAAAGCGACCGCCAACCTTGAATGGGCGGAATACCTAGTTTACTAGGTGGCAGTATATTAGGTGGCACGGCGATCTCACCGCATGAGCTTGCGGGAGATCGTCGCCACGAATCTGCGAAGACTGAGACATGCCAAAAGCATGTCGCAGGAGGAGCTTGCCGACCGTGCGGGCATCAATCGCAACTATGTTGGCATGCTGGAGCGCGAACAGCACTCCGCGACCGTCGACATGCTGGAGAAGCTCGCCAAGGTCCTTGAAGCGGACCCTGTCGAATTCTTCCGGCGCGAGACGTGAACCGCAGTCGTCACGGAATCTAAGGCTCGACCGCCGCCTTTTTCCGAGCCTTCGCGGGCGCGATGCGCACCAGTTCGGTTGCTTCCACCTCGAGCGCCTCCGCGATCCGGCCGAGCACTGTCACGCTGGCCGAGACGTCGGCGCGTTCGATCCCGCCGACGTACCGGGCGCTCAAGCCAGCTCTCTCGGCCAATTCCTCTTGCGTCATCTTTTTCGCATGACGCAACCGACGCAGATTGACCGCCATGACCTCCTTGAGATCCATGGCGATGATGGAGCTGATATAGGAACTATCGTTCCAGGAACGATCATTCCGATTCGTACATGCCCCTGCTATTCATCGACGCTGCTGAGGCCTCAGTTTGCCACTGCCGCGAGCAACGTGATGCACCCCAAGCATCGCGGCGTAAGTATTCGCGGCGCAAATCTTGCAAAAATTCGCGGTAAATGAATGGCTAACACATTGCTTTGATCTCTACGGGGTAGATCGCAATGACTCAGGTGCCCTTCCAGGACCGGCCGCCGCACACCGACCGCTTAAACGCCTATGACGAGCAACATCTGGCGATCTATCTTCGATTGCTGATGGCCGACGAAGAGGGCGCTGACTGGCGCGAAGTCGTCCAGGTGATCTTCGGCCTCAATCCGGCCCAGGAGCCCGCCCGTGCCAAAACGGTTCATGACAGCCACCTGGCGCGGGCGCGCTGGATGACTGAGACGGGCTATCGGCACTTGCTTGAGCCCCGGATGCAGTGAACCAACACCCGGCACTCCCACGGCTCGCAGCCACACGCGATGCAACCTTAAGGACTACTTTTGCCGACGAGTTTTCCGGATCGTGGAAGCCCCCTGGAGGGACAAAACGAGAGGAAACGCCATGCCTACAGAGTATTGGCGCTCGTCGGAGACGATTGACCGCCTGAACCGTCTCGAGCGCCCCGGCTTCGCCGTCGAGTTTCTACGCCGCAACGCCCATTACCGCCGCGATTTCGCGCGCACACAGCACCAGATCGCCCGCGCCTCCGTCGATGCCGAAACCGCCCGCGTCGGTCTCGCTCGGCGATGGGGGTTGCGTTTTCGCCCATGACCCAAGTCTTCCCGTTGGGACCGCCCCGGTCACCTGGCTGCCCGAATTATCGCCCGGTACGCTGATCCTCGAAACAGCGCCGGGCGGGTTCGACCAACTCACGTCGCTCGATCCCGCGCAATTGGGATCAGTCGTTGCTGATGACACAGACGACGAGGGCCGTGAGCTTGTTGTCGTCGACGGCTCCGGTGAACTCCACGTTCGTCTGCCCAGCGATCAGACCGGCACACGTTCGGCCATTCTGCTGCCGCCCGACATCTCTTTTGAACTCCGGCTTGATGTCGCACTGCGCTTCGTGCGCCGTCTTCGTGGCCAGCGCGTCAAACTTCTTCCCTCCGCCCTTCGCTTGACGCCTCAGCAGAAGCGCCGGCTCGTCCAGCTTCTGCACACCTTCGACGTCCACGAACTTGGGGGCGGCCCACGCGAGGTCGCCGAACTAATCCTCCGCTCCGAACACGCACGATTTCCATCAGTCGAGTGGAAGGATTCACACGCCCGCCGCACCGCCAACCGTCTCATTCACGACTCGATTGCGCTGGTCGAGCGCGGCTACCTCAAACTTCTGCGCGGCGGCTGACGCACTCACCGATCCCTCCAGAACACACCCTAGTCCTACGCGCGCCCGCGCTACGCACGCCGCGCGCTGCGCTCCCATGCGCAGCGACGCGACCGAGGGGGGACACACCCCCTCGAAAATCTTTGTCCACCCCCAACGCCTGAACTCTCCGCCACCGTCACCCCGACATGCCGCGACTTGGCCGCGGCGCTTCGAGGCAAGACGGAGGCACATCATGCCCGACAGGGCCGCGCAACTCGCCACGCGTTACGTCCGCACGCATGAAGCGGCGCGCATCCTCGGCATCTCGCCGCGGACGCTGGAGAAATACCGCTGCCACGGTAGCGGCCCGACCTTCCGCAAGCTCGGCGGGCGTGTCGTCTACGCGATCGACGACCTCGAAGCTTGGGCCGACCAGGCCGCGTGCAGCTCGACGTCCGATCCCCGATACGTCGAGGCCCGCGCCGCCGGCCACGCGCATCGCTGAAGCGGCGCTCGTCGATGACATCGCGCCGCCTCATCACAGCCAGCGAGCGAAGCAAGCTCGATCCGTTCATCGTCGCCACCGGCGACGCAAGTCCGCGCGATCAACGTGACCTGATGGAGCGGCCGTTCTTCTCCCTCGCCAAAGCCAGGCGCACGGCGCCGATCCTCTACGAAACTGCCGGCGTTCGGGTCGAGGTCTACGCCGTGCCCGAGCATGGCATGGCGACCATCTGGGACGCCGACGTGCTGATCTGGGCAGCGAGCCAGATCGTCGAGGCCGAGAACGTCGGCTTCAAGACCTCGCGTTTCCTACGCTTTACGCCTTACCAACTCCTGACAGCGATCGGACGGCAGACCGGCGCCCGCGATTACAAGCTCCTGAAGGGCGCGCTCGCCCGCCTGCAGTCGACCGTCATACGCACCACCATCCGCAACGGCGAGCATTGGCGACGCCACCAGTTCTCCTGGATCAACGAGTGGGAGGAATGCACGACGCGCGAGGGCCGCATCGAGGGCATGGAGTTCGTGCTCCCCGACTGGTTCTACCGCGGGGTCATCGACCGCTCGCTCGTCCTGGCCATCGACCCCGCCTACTTCCGTCTGACGGGCGGCATCGAACGCTGGCTTTATCGCGTCGCCCGCAAGCACGCCGGCCGCCAGCCCAAGGGCTGGCTGTTCGAGATCGCGCATCTCCACGAGAAGTCCGGAAGCCTGGTGCGCGTCTCGGATTTCGCGCTCCAGATCCGGCGCATCGCCGCGCGCCAGCCGCTGCCCGGCTATCGCCTGCGCATCGAGTGGCAGAGCCGCCGCGAACTGCTCCGCATCTTGCCGGCTCACATATCCACAGTCCCTGTGGATGGCGCTGTGGAAGCGCTCGGGACTTCGCACGCAAACGATATCGGGACTCCGCACGCAGCCCTATCGGGACTTCGCGTGCACGAACCACAGCTAACACTTTGGCCGGAAACGGCGATTCCAGGCCTTAACTTAGAGTCTAACTCAGAATCTAACTCTTGTAGTTGGGCCGCGCGATCTGCGGATAAACGCGCCACCTCCGCTGCGCAGGCCTCCGACCCACCAGCACGACAGCCGTCGCTGCCCTTCGGTCGCAAGCCGGGAGGGAAGCGATGATCGTTGCTCTGCTCAACCAGAAGGGCGGCGTCGGCAAGACCACGCTTGCGCTTCATCTCGCCGGCGAGCTGGCGCTGCACGGCAAGCGCGTCACGCTTATCGATGCCGACCCGCAGGGCTCAGCACTCGATTGGTCGCAGCAGCGGGCGCGGGAGAACGTCTCGCGGCTATTCGGCGTCGTCGGCCTCGCGCGAGACACGCTCCATCGCGAAGCGCCGGAGATTGCACGCACCGCCGATCACGTCGTCATCGACGGACCGCCGCGCGTCGCGGGGCTGATGCGCTCGGCGCTCCTGGCCGCCGACCTCGTGCTGATCCCGGTACAGCCGTCGCCCTTCGATGGCTGGGCTTCGGCCGAGATGCTGGACCTGCTGCGGGAGGCCCGCATCTATCGCCCCCAACTCGCCGCGCGCTTCGTGCTGAACCGCTGCGGCGCGCGCACGGTCATCGCCCGCGAGACGGCCGAAACCCTCGCCGATCATGATCCGCCGGTGCTGTCCAGCACCGTCGGCCAGCGTGTCGTCTTCGCCGACGCCGCGCAGTCCGGACGCCTCGTGTTCGAGCTGGCCGAGCAGAGCGCCGCGGCGCGCGAGATCGCGGCGCTCGCCGCTGAAGTCTCGAGGATTGCGCCATGAGCGCGGGTGGCGCCCGACGCGGATTCGCCGCCCGGCCCGGCAACGCCGAGGGCTGGATCAAGGCGCCCGACGCCTCAAGCCGTCGCGATGACGAGCCCTCCGCCTTCACCGCGCGCCTGACGATCGACGTCACGCCGGCACTGCGCGGCCGCATCAAGGTCGCCGCATTCCAGCGCGGGATCACCGTCGCCGACATGCTGCGCGACCTCTTCGCGCGCGAATTCCCCGCCGATCCCGGAGAGAGCTCATGAACGACAACGAGCCGTTGTTGCCGCGTGTCGTGCCGCCATCGCATCGGCGCACCGTCGCACTCACCCATGTCGAGTTGACCTGGATCGAGAAGAAGATCGAGCACTGGCTGCGCTTCGGCCGCCGCGCCGAGGAGAAGATTCTCGATCGCCGCCGCAGCATCTCGAGCTTCAAGCCAGGCAGCATCTTCGCGTTCGTGCGCTGGGCGTCGAACGACTATGGCACCATCATCTCGCGCATGGATATCGTGCGGGCGGTCGAGCCTGGCGCACGCTTCCAGACGCTGCCGTTCGTGCGCCCCGGCGGCGAGATCCTGCTGCGCGTCGATAGCTGGCCGAAGGTCGAGCGCGTGCTCCAGGCGATCGACGCCGTCGAGACGCTCGACATCGATCCCGCCGACGCCGCGCCGGAATACTGGCGCCATCTCCACAACCGTCTCGCCGCCGGCCATGAGCCGCGCCCTTACACGCGCGATCAGCACGCAGCCTGGCTCAAGCGCAGGAGCGTCACACTATGACCCGCTTCGGCCACGTCGTGACGACGTACTTCGCCATGCTCGTCTTCATCGGCTTGGCCTTCGTCCATCCCGCGCCACGCCTGATCTGGAACGCCACGCCGAGCACGCCGACCGGGCTTTATGCGCTCCGGCCGGCCGGACACCTTCGCGCGCTCGAGCTCGTCGCCGTGCGCGCGCCCGAACCGATCGCCAGCTACCTCGCCGATGGCGGCTTCCTGCCCAAGGGCGTGCCGCTGCTCAAGCATGTGATGGCGGTGCCTGGGCAGACCGTGTGCCGCGCAGGCGACGCCATTACGGTCGATCATATCGACGTCGGCGTGGCGCGCGAGCGCGATCATCTCGGCCGCCCGCTGCCGCGTTGGAGCGGCTGCCACACGCTCGGCCCCAACGAAGTCTTCCTCATGAATCCGACTGTCCCTGACAGCCTGGACGGACGCTATTTCGGCCCGCTTCCCACCACCGCGATTGTCGCCCGCGCGGTCCCCCTGTGGACCGACGAGGCAGGTGACGGCCGCTTCGTGTGGCGCGCCGCCACCGATTGACGTGCTTCTCAACCCGCCAACAACGGAGGTTTCCCATGGCGCAGATTGGTCAGTTCACCCGCGATAAGTCCGGCTTCACCGGGCGCATCCAGACGCTCTTCTTCACCCTAGACCTCTCCCTCGTTCCGGCCGAATCCTCCGATGCCGAGAATGCGCCGGACTACCGCGTCCACATGGGCGACAGCGATGGCCCGGAGATCGGCGCGGGCTGGAAGCGCACCGGCGAAAAGGCCGGCGAATACGTCTCGCTCGTTATCGACGATCCCGCCCTCTCGCAGCCGATCCGCGCCAACCTGTTCCAGTCGGGCGACGACAAATCTGCCTGGGTGCTGAACTGGAACCGCCCGCCGAAGCGCGGCGATCGGGGCTGATCGCATGCGGCGCGCGCTTCTTCTGCTCGCCAGCATGACGGCGCTCGGCATGCCTGCTGTCGCCGTCCACGCGCAGGCGGCTCCAATGGCGATGCGGACGGCGAGCGATTCCTACGCCGACCTGATCGCCGAAGCCGCTCAACGCTTCGCCATTCCGGCAGCATGGATACGGGCGATCATGCGGATCGAGAGCCGTGGCGACCGCCGTGCCATCTCACCCAAAGGTGCGATGGGGTTGATGCAACTCATGCCCGAGACCTGGGCTGCGCTGCGCGCTCGCTACGGCCTCGGGCGCGACGCGTTCGATCCACACGACAACATCCTGGCAGGCGCGGCTTTCCTGCGCGAGATGCACGACCGCTACGGATCGCCCGGATTCCTCGCGGCGTACAATGCCGGGCCCGGGCGATACGAAGACTATCGCGATCGGCATCGTCCGCTGCCGCCGGAGACCGTCGCTTACGTGGCTGCACTTGTCCCTTTTGTCGGGGACGGCGCGACCGATGGGCCTGTCCTTATGGCGGCCTCCGATCCGTCGTCCTGGACACAGGCGCCGCTCTTCATCGTGCGATCGGCAAGCGGTGAACCTGTCGATCGCCCGACAGCCAAACCGCCGTCAAACGACTCGCCGCCCCCCGTCGCGGTGCGCGACCTGTCGGCCATCGCACCGCAATCTGATGGGTTGTTCGTCCACGTTTCCGCAGCGGGGCCGAAGCCGTGATCTCGCTGCGCCGCCTTCGACGTCCCGCCACGTCGCCTCGGTCAGCTCGTGCTTTCCCTGTCGGTTCGGCGGCTCCTGACGTCTTAAGCGGCCCCAACGCAGCTACAGGGCGCGATTTCGTAGGCAGTCGCGGCGCAGTGTGCTTCCGGGAAGAAGGAAGTGCAGGCGGAGGAGGAGCGCAGAAACCAACCGACCGAGGGCCAGATAAAAGGCCGCAACGTGCGGCTCGGTCGGTCGGTTGTTCTTATTGGGATTTTTCAGCGATCCGGCAATGTGCGGCCCTGGTGCGCAAGGTGCCCCGGACCCACAACGCTTTGCCAGAGCTGACTTTTCCGCACATTGCTGGGGCCGGCGATGGCTGACGAGAACGATTTCCAGCCTCGCCCGGGCCGCATCCGCTCAACCCGCAGCCAGCGCGCGAAGCCCTTCGTCGCCCAGGCGCTCGCCGCCGCCCAGCGCGCCGGCGGCGGCATCTCGCGGCAGGGCCCGCTAAGGAGCGCCAGCCGCTCGACCTTCGGGCGCGGGCGCGTGGCCAGCGTACGCGCGAATCGGCTCCTGACCGGCCGCTCGCGGCTGGTGACGGTCAAGACACGCGTGGTCCGTCACACCGCGCGGTCAGCGCCGCTCGGCCCCCATCTCAGCTATCTCCGGCGCGAAGGGGTCACCCGGGACGGGGAGAGGGCGCGGCTATTCGGTCCCGAGACCGACGACGCCGATCCCAAGGCCTTCGCCGAGCGGTGCGAAAGGGACCGCCACCATTTCCGCTTCATCGTCTCGCCCGAGGACGCGCCGGAGATGGCCGACCTCCAAGGCTTCACCCGTGAACTGGTCGGCCAGATGGAAAAGGATCTCGGCACCAAGCTCGACTGGGTCGCCGTCGATCACTGGAACACGCAGCACCCGCACGTCCACGTCATCGTGCGCGGCGTCGCCGACGACGGCCAGGACCTCGTCATTTCCCGCGACTACATCAAGGAAGGCATGCGCGCCCGCGCCCAGGATCTGGTGACGCAGGAGCTGGGGCGGCGCAGCGATCTCGACATCCGCCGTGCGCTCGAGCGCCAGGTCGACGCCGAGCGCTGGACCCAACTCGACCGGCAGCTCGCCCGCGATGCCGATCGACACGGCGTCATCGATCTCGCACCAGATGCCGGACGTCAGCCTGATCCGTTCGAAGCGCTCAAGGTCGGACGGTTGCGGCGCCTGGAGGGTCTTGGTCTCGCGCACCAGCACGGGCCGGGCCAATGGACGATGAACTCGGCCGCGGAGACGACCTTGCGCGAGCTGGGCGAGCGCGGCGACATCATCAAGCGCATCCACCGCAGCCTGACAGAACGTGGCATCGAGCGAGCCGCGGCGAGTTATGTGCTCGCTGGCGAGAGCCTGGATGTCCCGATCATCGGCCGCCTGGTCGATCGCGGCCTCGACGATGAGCTGAAGGGTACGGCCTACGCTGTCGTCGACGGTGTCGACGGGCGGACCCACCACATCAAGCTTCCCGATCTCGAGGCCGCCGGCGACAGCGCACCAGGCTCGATCGTCGAGCTGCGCAAGTTCGAGGACGCGCAAGGCCGGCGTCGCGTTGCCATTGCGGCGCGCTCCGACCTCGCCATCGAAGACCAGGTGACGGCGAGCGGCGCGACTTGGCTCGATCGCCAGGCGGTCGCGCGCGATCCGGTGGCGCTCGGCCAGGCCGGCTTCGGCGCCGAGGTCCGCGAGGCGATGGATCGCCGGGCGGACCGGCTCATCGAGCAGGGCCTCGCCGAGCGACAGGCGCGGGGGATCGTGTTCGCCTCCGGCCTGATCGGAACGCTTCGACGGCGGGAGGTGGAGGCGCTGGGCGAGCGGCTCGCCGCCGAAACCGGCCAGCCGTTCAATGGCGCGGCGACGGGCGAGTATGTCGCCGGGACCTACCGACAACGCTTCGCGCTCGCCTCCGGCCGCTTCGCCATGATCGACGACGGCCTTGGCTTCCAGCTCGTGCCCTGGACGCCCACCCTCGAAAAGCAGCTCGGCCGCCACGTCTCCGGCGTCGCCCGCGCGGATGGCGGGATCGACTGGGGCTTCGGCCGCAACCGGGGGCTCGGTCTGTGACTGATCCCTACAATCATCGACCTCATGAAAGGACGTCTTCTATGTCCGCGACCAAGATTCTCTGGGGCCAGGTCATCACCGTCTTTGCGATCGTCCTGCTGGCGATCTGGAGCGCGACGGAGTGGACGGCCTGGCGCCTCGGCTTCCAGCCACAGCTCGGCCACCCGTGGTTCGAGCTGCTGCATTTCCCGTTCTACCTTCCGCCGGCCTTCTTCTGGTGGTGGTACGCTTACGACGCCTACGCGCCCGACATCTTCATCGAGGGAGCCTACGTCGCCGCATCGGGTGGGATCATCGCCGCGGCTGTCGCGATCGGCATGTCCGTCTGGCGCGCCCGCGAGGCGAAGAATGCCGAGACCTACGGCTCTGCCCGCTGGGCGCAACCGAAGGAGATCGAAGCCGCTGGACTCAGCGGACCCGATGGCGTCGTGCTGGGCCGCTACCAGCGCAGCTATTTGCGCCACGATGGGCCGGAGCATGTGTTGTGCTTCGCGCCGACGCGATCGGGCAAAGGCGTCGGCCTCGTCATCCCGTCGCTCTTGACCTGGCCGGGCTCGGCGATCGTCCATGACATCAAGGGCGAGAACTGGCAGCTCACCGCCGGCTTCCGCGCCCAGCACGGCCGCGTGCTCCTGTTCGATCCGACCAACGCCAAGTCGTCAGCCTACAATCCGTTGCTCGAGGTCCGCCGCGGCGAATGGGAGGTGCGCGACGTCCAGAACATCGCCGACATCCTCGTCGATCCCGAAGGCAGCCTCGAAAAGCGGAACCACTGGGAGAAGACCAGCCACGCGCTTTTGGTCGGCACCATCCTTCACGTCCTCTATGCCGAGGAGGACAAGACGCTCGCCGGCGTCGCATCGTTCCTGTCTGATCCGAAGCGGCCGATCGAGTCCACGCTCTCGGCCATGATGCGCACGCCGCATCTTGGCGAGGCTGGCGTTCACCCCGTCGTCGCAAGCGCCGCCAGGGAGTTGTTGAACAAATCCGGCAACGAGCGCTCCGGCGTCTTGAGTACGGCCATGTCGTTCCTTGGCCTCTATCGCGACCCTGTCGTGGCCGAGGTGACGCGGCGTTGCGACTGGCGGATCGGCGATATCGTGGCCGGCGAGCGGCCGACGACGCTCTACCTCGTGGTGCCGCCCTCGGACATCAACCGCACCAAGCCGCTGATCCGCCTGATCCTCAACCAGATCGGCCGGCGGCTCACGGAGGACCTGCTGGCCAAGGCCGGTCGGCGACGGCTGCTCCTGATGCTCGACGAGTTCCCGGCGCTGGGGCGGCTCGACTTCTTCGAGTCCGCGCTCGCCTTCATGGCGGGCTACGGGATCAAGAGCTTTCTCATCGCCCAGTCGCTGAACCAGATCGAGAAGGCTTACGGCCCGAACAACTCGATCCTCGACAACTGCCATGTGCGGGTCAGCTTCGCCACCAACGACGAGCGCACCGCCAAGCGGGTCAGCGACGCACTCGGCACGGCGACCGAAATGAAGGCCATGAAGAACTATGCCGGCAGCCGGCTGTCGCCCTGGCTCGGACATCTGATGGTCTCCCGATCGGAGACGGCGCGCCCGCTGCTCACGCCGGGCGAGGTCATGCAACTCCCCCCTACCGACGAGATCGTCATGGTGTCTGGCGTCCATCCGATCCGCGCGAGGAAGGCGCGCTACTACGAGGATGCGCGGTTGCACGAGCGCATCCTGCCGCCGCCTGCGCCGACGCAGCCGAAAGTGAGTCGTTCCGACGACTGGAGTTCGCGGCCATTGCCCCCGCGCCCGCCGGCGCCAGCTGCGCGTGACGGCGAGGAGGCCGACGATGAAGACCCGAAGAACTCGGACCGCCGTCGCCAGCCTGAACTGAACCAGGAGACGGTCGAGAAGAAGCAGCCGATCGACAACGAATTCGCCCTCGATCCGACCGACGAGCTTGAGGAGGATGCGCCCCGCGTAGGTCGGATGAACGACCTCATGCAGGGCTTGGCGCGCCAAGCCTCCCTCGACCCCGACGACGACCTGGGACTGTGAGGCTGGGATGCCGACGCCGAAGAAGAAGGCCCAGATCTCCGTCTATCTCGATCCGGACGTGATGCGGTCCCTGTCGGTCTACGCGGCGCGGCGAGAGCATCCGATGTCGCTGATCGCCGAGGCCGCCATCGCCTCGTTCCTTTCGCCGGACGCAGATGAGCGGCGCGAGGCTGCCATCGCGAAACGCCTCGATCAGCAGGACCGGCGCCTGGCGCGGCTCGAGCGCGACGTCGGCATCGCCGTCGAGACGCTCGCCCTGTTCATTCGCTTCTGGCTCACCACGACACCGGCGCTTCCTGAACCGGCTGCCAAGGCGGCGCGGGCGCAGGCTGGACCTCGCTACGACAACTTCGTCGCCGCGCTTGGCCGGCGCCTCAGCCAGGGGCCAAAGCTTCGGCAAGAGATCCCCGACGATGCGCGGGAAGACCCGACTCGATCGGCGGACACCGACTAGACGCGATCCCGAATAACCCGAGCTTCACCGAAGCCGGAGAAACCAAGTCCGCACCCAGCAAGTCTTTTTTCTCTACTTTACGCTCCGTCCCTACGACGACTGAATACTTGTTGAGCCGCCCTATATCTTGCCTCTTCTAATCGTCCCCGTCGCTAATCGCGTGTTGCGATTGGCCAATGACGGGGACAATCGTGGCGGTCACACCACTTCATTCCGAGGCCTTCTCCCGCGGTGCGCGCATGCTGCGCACCGCGCTCGGTCCCGCGATCGCCGGCTTCCTCGAAGACCCCGCGATCATCGAGGTGATGCTCAACCCCGATGGCCGGCTCTGGATCGACCGGCTGTCGGGCGGTCTGGAGGATAGCGGCCGCACCCTGTCAGCCGCCGATGGCGAGCGGATCGTGCGCCTGGTCGCGCACCATGTCGGCGCCGAGGTTCATGCAGAGCGCCCGCGTGTTTCGGCCGAGCTGCCCGAGACGGGGGAGCGGTTCGAGGGACTGCTGCCGCCGGTAGTCGCCGCGCCGGCTTTTGCGATCCGCAAGCCCGCCGTCGCTGTCTTCACCCTCGACGACTACGTCGCCGCCGGCATCATGCTGGTCGGCCAGGCGGCAGCGCTCCGCGCCGCCGTGGCGGCCCGCAAGAACATCCTCGTCGCCGGCGGCACCTCGACCGGCAAGACGACCCTCACCAATGCGCTCTTGGCCGAGATCGCCGGCACCACCGACCGCGTGGTGCTGATCGAGGACACCCGGGAACTGCAATGCCGGGCGCCCAACCTGGTGGCCTTGCGCACCAAGGACGGCGTCGCCTCGCTCTCCGACCTCGTCCGTTCCTCGCTCCGCCTACGGCCCGACCGCATCCCGATCGGCGAGGTGCGCGGCGCCGAGGCGCTAGACCTTCTGAAGGCGTGGGGCACCGGCCATCCCGGCGGCATCGGCACGATCCACGCCGGCACCGCACTGGGCGCGATGCGCCGCCTCGAACAGCTCATCCAGGAAGCCGTCGTCACCGTCCCCAAGGCGCTGATCGCCGAGACCATCGATCTCGTCGCGGTGCTGCGCGGGCGCGGCAGCGAACGCCGTCTTTCCGAACTCGCACTCATCGCCGGTCTCGATCCCGCCACCGGCGATTACCGAGTCCAGTCCGCCGGGGCGGGCGGCGACCTCTTGCCCCTCGGAGACCCATCATGATCCGCGTTCTCACTGTCGCTCATTCTTCTCGCCGCCGCATGGCCGAGTTCGTCACGCTCGCGACCCTGACGCTCGCCTTCGCACCGGCGGCTTACGCCTCCGGCTCCTCCATGCCGTGGGAGACCCCGCTCAACTCCATCCTGGAGTCGGTGCAAGGGCCTGTCGCCAAGATCATTTCGGTGATCATCATCACCGTGACCGGCTTGACGCTCGCCTTCGGCGACACGAGCGGCGGCTTCCGGCGGCTGATCCAGATCGTGTTCGGCCTGTCGATCGCCTTCGCCGCGTCGAGCTTCTTCCTGTCATTCTTCTCGTTCTCCGGCGGAGCGCTGGTCTGATGGCCGCGATCGTCGATCCGGACGTGCCCGGCTTCTTCGCGCCGGTCCATCGCGCACTCACCGACCCGATCCTGATGGGCGGCGCGCCGCGGACCGTCGCGATCGCCAATGGCACGCTCGCCGCGGCGATCGCCCTCGGCCTGCGGCTCTGGATCCCCGGCGCGCTGATCTGGGCGGTGGGTCACGCCGCCGCCGTCTGGGCGGCAAAGCGCGATCCGCAGTTCGTCGACGTCGTGCGCCGGCACCTTCGTTACCCAGCCCATCTCGGCGTCTGAGGCTCCTATGCTCAACCTCGCTGAATACCGCAGCCGCCCGGCCACCCTCGCAGACTTCCTGCCCTGGGCGGCGCTGGTCGAAGAAGGCGTCGTCCTCAACAAGGACGGCTCGTTCCAGCGCACGGCGCGCTTTCGCGGACCGGACCTAGATAGCGCGACGCCGGCCGAGTTGGTCGGCGTCACCGCCCGCCTCAACAACGCGCTGCGTCGACTCGGTTCCGGTTGGGCGATCTTCGTCGAGGCGCAGCGGGTCGCCGCCCAGACCTATCCGCATAGCCGCTTTCCCGATCCGGCCTCAGCGCTGGTCGATCTCGAGCGGCAGGACGCCTTCGAAGAGGCCAGGGCGCATTTCGAGAGCCGCTATTACCTGACCTTCGTCTGGCTGCCCCCCGCCGAAGACGCCTCGCGCGTCGAGGGCTGGCTCTACGAAGGCCGCACCCAGACAGGCGTCGATCCCTGGGAGCTGCTGCGTGGCTTCGTCGATCGGACCAACCGCGTCATCCAGCTGGTCGAGGGCTTCATGCCGGAGGTCGCCTGGCTCGATGACGGCGACACGCTGACCTACCTCCACTCGACCATCTCGACCCGGCAGCAGCGCATCCGCGTCCCTGAGACGCCGATGCACCTCGATGCGCTGCTCGCCGACGAGCCGCTTGCTGGCGGCCTCGAGCCCCGCCTCGGCGCCCATCATCTTCGCACGCTCACCGTCGTTGGATTCCCGACCGCGACGCATCCCGGCATCCTCGACGAGCTCAACCGGCTCGCCTTCCCATACCGCTGGTCCACCCGCGCGATCCTGCTCGACAAAACCGAAGCGGTGAAGCTGCTCACCAAAATTCGGCGGCAGTGGTTCGCCAAGCGCAAGTCCATCGCCGCCATCGTCAAGGAGGTGATGACGAACGAGGCGTCAACGCTGGTCGACTCCGACGCGGCCAACAAGGCCGCCGACGCTGACATGGCGCTGCAGGAATTGGGGTCGGACGATGTCGGCCAAGCCTATGTCACCGCGACCGTCACTGTCTGGGACGAGGACCCAGGCATTGCGGCTGAGAAGCTTCGGCTCGTGGAGAAGGTCATCCAGGGCCGTGACTTCACTTGCATGCCGGAAGGGGTGAATGCGCTGGAGGCCTGGCTCGGCTCCATTCCCGGCCATGCCTACGCCAACGTCCGCCAGCCGCCGGTGTCGACCCTGAACCTGGCGCACATGATCCCGCTCTCGGCTGTGTGGGCCGGGCCAGCGCGCGACGAGCATTTCCAGGCGCCGCCGCTGCTGTTCGGCAAGACCGAGGGTTCAACGCCATTTCGGCTCAGCCTGCATGTCGGCGATGTCGGTCACACGTTGATCGTGGGCCCGACCGGGGCCGGCAAGTCGGTGCTGCTGGCGCTGACGGCGATGCAGTTCCGCCGCTACCGCAACAACCAGATCTTTGCCTTCGATTTCGGCGGCTCGATCCGCACCGCGGCGATGGCCATGGGCGGCGACTGGCACGACCTCGGCGGCAGCCTATCCGCCGGTTCCGAGCATTCAGTATCGCTGCAACCTCTGGCGCGCATCGAAGATCAGCCCGAACGCGCCTGGGCCGCAGAGTGGGTGACGGCCATCCTCGCCAAGGAAGGCGTCACTATCGATCCGACCGCCAAGGAACACGTCTGGTCGGCGCTGACCTCGCTTGCCTCCTCGCCGGTGCAGGAGCGCACCATCACCGGCCTGGCGGTCCTGTTGCAATCGACGGCGTTGAAGCAGGCGCTTCAACCCTATTGCGTCGGCGGTCCTTCGGGCCGGCTCCTGGATGCCGAGACGGAACAACTAGGCTCTGCTCCGGTACAGGCCTTCGAGACGGAAGGTCTGATCGGCGCCGGCGCGGCGCCCGCTGTGCTGACCTACCTGTTCCATCGCATCGAAGGTCGCCTCGATGGTCGCCCAACCTTGCTCATCATCGACGAGGGCTGGCTGGTGCTCGACGATCCGGCCTTCGCGCAGCAGCTTCGCGAGTGGTTGAAGACGTTGCGCAAGAAGAACGCCTCCGTTGTCTTCGCGACGCAATCTCTCTCAGACATCGACGGCAGCAACATCGCGCCCGCCATCGTGGAGAGTTGCCCGACACGCATCTTCCTGCCGAACGAGCGTGCGATCGAGCCGCAGATCACAGCGATCTACCGCCGCTTCGGCCTTAACGATCGCCAGATCGAGATCCTCGCGCGGGCGACGCCCAAGCGCGACTATTACTGCCAGTCGCGCCGCGGCAACCGCCTGTTCGAGTTGGGCCTCGGCCCTGTCGCGCTGGCCTTCTGCGCCGCCTCGTCCAAGGCCGACCACGCCGCGATCGAACGGGTGATCGCCGAGCACGGCCGCGATGCCTTCACGCCCGCTTGGCTGGCGGACCATGAGCTTCTGTGGGCCGCCGATCTCATCCCTGACCTGACCAACCTGGAGACGTCATCATGATCAAGCTGCGCCATCTGGCGGCGGCAAGCGCCGTCGTGCTCACCCTCGCCGTCGCCGCACCGCCCGCCTCGGCGCAATGGATCGTCTACGACCCGACCAACTTCAGCCAGAACGTGCTGACCGCCGCGCGTGAGCTGCAACAGATCAACAATCAGATTCAGATGTTGACCAACCAGGCGACGAGTCTGGTCAACCAGGCGCGCAATCTCGCCAACCTGCCGATGTCGACGCTGACGCAGCTTCAGTCGTCCATCGCCCAGACCCAGTCGCTGCTCGGTCAGGCGCAGAACATCGCCTTCAACGTCCAGCGCATCGAGCAGGCCTATTCGACGAGCTACGGTTCGGCCGCGGGCGCGGGCTCGACCACTGCCATGGTCGCCAACGCGCAGACGCGCTGGCAGAACTCGGTCGGCGCCTTCGAGGACAGCCTGAAGATTCAGGCCGGTGTCGTCGGCAACATCCCGACCAACTCCAACGCCATGACCTCGCTTGTCTCGGCGAGTCAGAATGCGACAGGCGCGCTTCAGGCGGCGCAGGCCGGCAACCAGCTCCTGGCGCTGCAATCCCAGCAGCTCTCCGACCTGGTGGCGGTGCTATCCGCCAAGAGCCGCGCCGATGCGCTCGAGCAAGCGCGCAGCGCGGCCGCCGAAGCGCAGGGCCAGCAGAACTACAAGACCTTCTCGACGCGCAGCGGCTATCAGCCCAGCAACGTCACCATGTTCAGCGGCAACTGAGGCGCCGCGATGCTGGGACGGTCGGAGATCTTCCGCGCAGCAGCGATCGTCGCCCTGATCGCGGTGTTCATCGCGACCCTCGTCGCGGTCAACCGGCGACCATCAGCGCCCGTCGTCGCGGCTCTTCCGACCACCGTCACCCCAGCATTCGATGACCTCTCGGCCGAGCTGCGCCGTTGCAGCGCGCTCGGTCCTCAGGATGCCGAAGACCCGCATTGCGTCGCGGTCTGGGAGGAGAACCGCCAGCGCTTCTTCGGCAGGCCGGCGCGGCCACTGTCGCCACAAACGCCCCCAGGCGCTGCCGCGCCGGCCACCCCTTCTACTGGAGACGCGCGATGAACAATGTCGGCGTCATCGACACCTTCCTCAACACCTTCACCACTTACATCGATTCCGGCTTCGGCCTGATCAAGGGTGAGGTTGGCTATCTCTCGTCCACGCTGATCGTCATCGACATCACGCTCGCCGGTCTGTTCTGGGCGTGGGGCGCCGACGAGGACATCCTGCAGCGGCTGGTGAAGAAGACCCTCTACATCGGCTTCTTCGCCTTCATCATCACCAACTTTAACAATCTCTCGGCGATTGTCTTCAACAGCTTCGCCGGTCTCGGTCTAAAAGCGGGCGGCTCTTCGATCTCAACCGCCGACTTCCTGCGGCCGGGCAAGCTTGCCCAGGTCGGGCTCGACGCCGCTCAGCCGCTGCTCGACGCGGCTAGCCAGATGATGGGCTTCACCAGCTTCTTCGCGAACTTCGTCCAGATCGCGGTGCTGATGGTCTCGTGGGTCTTAGTGCTGATCGCCTTCTTCATTCTGGCGGTCCAGCTCTTCGTCACCTTGATCGAGTTCAAGCTGACAACACTGGCCGGTTTCATCCTCATCCCCTTCGCGCTCTTCAACAAGACCGCGTTTCTCGCCGAGAAGGTGCTCGGCAACATCGTCGCCTCGGGCGTGAAGGTGATGGTGCTCGCCGTCATCGTCGGCATCGGTACGGGCCTTTTCTCGCAATTCACGCAGACATACGCCGGCGGCCAGCCGACCGTCGAACAGGCGCTATCCGTCGTGCTGGCTGCGCTCGCCATGTTGGGCCTCGGAATTTTCGGCCCCGGCATCGCGACGGGTCTCGTGTCCGGCGCGCCGCAGCTCGGCGCGGGCGCCGCGGTCGGGACCGGCCTCGCCGTCGCGGGTACGGCGATGGCCGGCGCCGGTGCGCTCGGCCTGGCCGGAAGGGGGGCGATGGCTGCCGCATCCGGTACGGCCGCCGCAGCGCGCGGCGGCGCGGCGATGGCTGGCGGCGCATCGTCCGCCTACAGCCTTGCGTCGGCCGGCCGGTCCGGCGCGTCGGGCGTCGCGGCCGGACTTGGCGGAGTTGGGCGAGCGGCCGCTTCAGCCGCCGCAGCGCCTGTGCGGCGCGCCGCCGCCCAAGCCGGCAGTGCCATGCGGGAAAGTTTCGCCGCTGGCGCCCGATCCAGTTTCGCTAGTACCGGCGGCTCGTCGACCGCAGGAACGGTCGGCGGCAATCGGCCAGGCACACCCGCGAAGGCCGAGAGCGGATCGGAAGGGTCCGGTCCCCCCGCCTGGGCCCAACGGATGCGGCGCAGCCAATCGATGACGCACGGCGCGCAAGCCGCCGTCCAGGCACTGAGGTCTGGCGACAGCCATGGCGGTGGCCATTCCGTCGATCTCTCAGGAGGAGAATAAGAGATGGCGTTGTTTCGCCGCCCCACGGTTCGCTACGGCCGGACGCCCGAGCCTGAGACCCCCTACCAGCGCGCCGCCCAGATGTGGGACGACCGCATCGGCTCGGCCCGGGTGCAGGCCAAGAACTGGCGGCTGATGGCCTTCGGCTCGCTCGCGCTGTCCGTGGGCCTCGCCGGCGGTCTGGTCTGGCAATCGACCCACGGCAGCATCGTCCCCTGGGTGGTGCAGGTCGACAAGCTCGGCGAGGCGCAGGCTGTTGCGCCAGCGACGGCCGACTACGCGCCAAGCGATCCACAAATCGCCTGGTATCTCGCCCATTTCATCCAGATGGTCCGCTCGCTGCCGGCCGATCCGATCATCGTAAGGCAGAACTGGCTACAGGCCTACGACTTCACCACCACCTCGGGCTCGCAGGCGCTCAACGACTACGCCCGCGCCAACGACCCCTTCGCCAAGCTCGGCAAGCAGCAGATCGCAATAGACGTCTCCAGTGTGATCCGCGCCTCGCCCTCGAGCTTCCGGGTCGAGTGGGTCGAGCACCGTTATCAGGACGGCGCGCTCGCCGACAACACCCGTTGGACCGCGATCCTCACGATCGCGATCCAGACGCCGACCTCCGCCGACGCGCTCCGCAAGAACCCGCTCGGCATCTACGTCACCGCAATCAACTGGTCGAAGGAGCTGGGACAATGACCCCGCGGATTTCTAAGAAAGCCGGCGGTCCAGCTTCGCGTTTCGCCGATATTCAACAAAGCCGGAAGGGAACAATGGCGGCTTTCCGTAAAGCCGGCCTCGCGTCTTTGCTGATGTCTTTCACCGCTCTTGGCGGCTGCGCGCACAATTTCATTCCGCCCGACATCAACTACGACAGCGCAGCACCGGCCAAGCTCACCGTCGATCCGCCGGCGCCCATCAAGATCGTGGAGTTGCCGAAGCCGCTACCGCTGCCCGGGCAACTGAAACCGATCGATGGCGGAAAGCCGACACCCGAAGCCGCTGACCCAACCGTGCGCGTCAACCAGGCCAACGCCGCGGCGCGCGTGCAGCCGGTGCGCAACGGCTTCATAAACGCCGTCCAGATCTATCCGTTCTCTGGCGGCGCGCTGTATCAGGTCTATACGGCGCCCGGCGAAATCACCGATATCGCGCTGCAGGACGGCGAGCAGCTCGTCGGCTCCGGCCCCGTGGCGGCCGGCGACACCGTGCGCTGGATCATCGGCGACACCGAGAGCGGCGCGGGCGCGACCAAAAAGGTCCACATCCTGGTCAAGCCGACGAGACCGGAGTTGCTCACCAATCTGGTGATCAATACGGATCGGCGGACCTACCTCCTCGAGCTGCGCTCGACGGAGAAGACCTACATGGCCTCGGTCTCCTGGCAGTATCCTGAGGACCAGCTCATCGCGCTTCGGCGGCAGAATCAGGAGGCCGACGCCGCGGCGCCGATCGCCAGCGGGGTCGATCTTGCCTCGATCAACTTCCGTTACGCGATCCAGGGCGACAACCCGGCCTGGCGACCGCTGCGCGCCTTCGACGACGGGAAGAAGGTCTATATCGAATTCCCGAGCGGCATCGCCCAGGGCGAAATGCCGCCGCTCTTCGTCATCGGTCCGGCCGGCGGTTCCGAGCTGGTGAACTACCGGGTGAACCGCAACTACTACGTCGTCGACCGCCTGTTCGCCGCCGCCGAATTGCGTCTCGGCGACAAGGATAGCGAGCGGCGCGTGCGCATCATCCGCACCGATGGAAGGCCGCGGTCATGACGGCGGAAGGTCCTGAAGAACAACCGCCGTTGCCGACGCCCGTCGTACCGCCCGATCTGCGGCTTCGGGGCGAACGGCCGCGCGTCACGCGCTTGTCGCGCAGGGTACTCGTTGGCCTGGGCGCCGTTTCGGCGCTCGCCGTCGCGGGCGCGCTCGGCTACGCGCTACAGACTCGCAACGCGGCGCAGAGCGGCCAGGAGCTGCTCTCGACGCAGAGCCGTCCCTCGGCCGAGGGCCTGGCAGGACTCCCAAAAGACTATACCGGCCTGCCGCGCCAGGCGCCGGCGCTTGGGCCGCCACTGCCCGGCGATCTCGGCAAGCCAATCCTCAACGCCGGAGCCGCCCCGAACACCGTGGCTCCGGCGACGACGCCAGATACGGAAGCGCAGCGCCGGGCCCAAGAGATCGAGGCGGCGCGGCTTAGTCGTCTCTTCGCCCAGACCAACCAGCAGCCCCAGCCGGTCGGGCTTGCCGCACCGGCTGCGACGGGGACTACGGCGGGCCCGACGCCCACATCGCCGGTCGATGCCGGCGCCGCGCAGAACATGCAGGACCGCAAGACGGCATTCCTCAATGCCTCGACGGACAAGCGCACGGTCAGTCCGGACCGGCTCGACGCCAAGGCCTCGCCCTATGTCGTGCAGGCCGGCACTGTGATTCCCGCCGCGCTCATCACGGGCATTCGTTCCGATCTGCCCGGCCAGATTACCGCTCAGGTTACAGAGGCGATCTATGACAGCCCGACTGGAAAATATCTTCTGATTCCGCAGGGCGCGAAGCTGATCGGCCAATACGACAGCTCCGTCGCCTTCGGGCAGTCCCGCGTTCTGCTCGTCTGGACCCGTATCATCATGCCGGATGGCGGCTCGATCGTGCTGGAGCGTCAGCCGGGCGCCGACACGGAAGGCTATGCCGGACTTGAAGACGAGGTCGACAATCATTGGGGTATGCTGTTCAAGGCCGCCGTTCTCTCGACTCTTCTGAGCGTGGGCGCGGAGGCCGGCACGAGCCAGGACGAGAACAATCTTGTTCAGGCGATCCGCAGCGGCGCGTCCAACAGCATCAGTCAGACCGGCCAGCAGATCGTCCAACGCCAGCTCAACATCCAGCCGACTCTGACGATCCGGCCGGGTTTCCCGGTGCGCGTGATCGTCACTCGCGACTTGGTGCTCGCGCCGTATGGAAAGGCTGGTTCGCCATGACGAAGCTGAAGCTCGGCCCTTTGGCCGACAACAAACCCGTCAAAATCATGGTCGAGCTGCCGGCGCGGGTGCATCGAGACCTCGTCGCGTATGCGAAGGTGCTTGGGCAGGAGAGCGGCCAGGCCGTTGCAGAACCGGCGAAGCTCATAGCGCCAATGATTGAGCGGTTTATGGCGACAGATCGCGGATTTGCAAAGGCGAGGCGAGATCCAGCGGAGAACAGGCTCTCGAAGGAGCAAGCACCTGCTCAATCGGGCCGTCGAGCAGAGGAAAGGTCAGGATAACGCTGTTGCAGCAGCGCGAGAAAAGGCGCCAGGGTGGGATTGTCATTCGACTGACGCCAATAGGCTGCGAAGTCCAGCCGCGTGGGTCCATCGCCATCTTGCACCTCACGGAAGGTCACGTTGTCGTAGCGCAGGCCGGTCGCGCCTTCCAACATCAGCAACACCCCGTAGTTGACGGCCACCAGGCTCAGCAATCGATCCAGGCCTGATTCATGATAGAGAAGACGTTGAGGGCCACAGTTTCCGAGTCTGGCGTTGAGCAAGCGCTCCAACTCCGGGCCTGGGCCGTTTTTTGTGACCAGCAAGGGTTCGCCCGCAAGATCGTGCCAGCGGATGGTCTCCATGTTAGCAAGCGGGTGCCTCAAATGGAGCGCGGCAATCACGCGCTCATTCCAGAGGGGAAGCACGCGGTCGTCCCACCCGTAGCAACTGCTAGTCATGATTGCGATGTCGATCGTGTTGTTGGTGAGACCGCACAGAAGCGCATCGTGTCCGCCGTCGACCGTCCGCACTTCAACCTCGGGATACGCGCGGTGGTGATCCAATAGCGTCGAGAACATATTACCTGTCGACAGCGACGCGTAGATGCCGATCACGAGCTGCCCGTTCTCGCCGCGGCTCCTGGTCTGGACTTTGCGCAGCGCCGCGTCGGTTTCGGCCAGAATATGCCGAGCGCTCGCCAGGAATCCCCGCCCGGCGACTGTCGGACGGGTGCCGCCATTGGTCCGCTCGAACAATTGCGCGCCAACCCTATGCTCCATGTCGCGCAGGCGCCTGCTGAGCGTTGATTGACGGACGTTCAAGGCCTCGGCCGCCTTCCGCAGGCTACGATGCTGTGAGGCGACAACCGCCCACCTCAGATCGCGCAGATCTACTGACATACGAGCGCTCGATCACGCGCTGCAGCAGCGCTGTAAGCCGGGGCGGCCAATCGCCCGCTCCCTCACGTCGGCCTATTCCAGTGCATCCCTATGTCCCTCAATAAGCCCCCGAGTTCCTTGGCCGTAATCAGCTCGGGCAGATTCTCGGGAGTAAGCACCGCCTGCTCATCAGGGAAGTGAGGTCCGGAAATCTCGCCCAGCTCTGAAGCGATCGAGACGAAGCGGCGGTGGCCGAGCCGCGCGGCGGTTGGGTGGATCAAAAAGACCCTTGCAAACTCGGCTCATATTTCTATGATTAGCTAATGACCGAATATCGGTCAAGTCAGAGGATTAGCATGGCGTTTTGCCTTGCAACCCCTCGCCAACGGCACAGGTGGTGTTGGAGGCTAAATTCTGCGGCATAAGCGTGGCTCGTGTCGGGCAGCCGCTTGTGCAATCCAAGCTGAATTGCAGGCGGTGGCGCACTCCAATCACAGATGCGCTGGCTGTTCTAGCCCACGAGCGATTTCCTCAAAGAGGAACCGGCCACCTAGAGCGGATCTCCAACCGCAAAGCCATTATCGCAGTTGACAGTTATTTGATCGTTAGCTAACGATAAAACTTATGAACCTTATCTTTAAGGCCCTGTCTGATCCTACGCGACGACGGATCCTGCAGCTCTTGAGGGAGCGCCCGATGACGGCTGGGCAGATCGCCGAGTACTTCGATTGTGCCAAACCTACGCTGTCAGCTCACTTCGCTGTCCTGCGAGAGGCGGACTTGGTGGATTCGGAAAAGGTCGGAACAACCATCACCTACAGCCTCAAGGTTTCAGTGCTCGAGGACGCGTTGTTGAGTTTCGCCGAGACCGTTGGCGTCGGGGCTCTCTCTGGCGTGAAGCGCAGGCTGGCAACCAGGAGGATCAAATGGTCGACCGAAAGATAGCCCTGCTATGCACGACGCTCGTCGTCCTCATGTTTGGTCTCGCATTTTGGCGGATCATCACGCCGGAGCAATTGAGCGTCGCCGGCCAGAATGGCGCGACTGCACCGTCGCTCTTCCTTCTGTTCTTTCCTGCGTCCAGCGCGCTTTTTGTCGGTGTTCTGTACTGGAGCAACCTTCGAGCAAGAGCAAACGCCGCAAAACTCGAACCTTGGCGCAAATGGGGAGCGTTCCTCTCAATAAGCTATTGTGGGGGTCTGTTGTTGATTCAGGTGATGCTCATTATCAGAAGCCTTAATGTTGATCTGCCTGTAGATCTTTGGTTGATTGGTCGAACGCTGGCCGTCATGCTGCCGGTTATGTGCCTTCTAGCGATCAACCAAGCACCGAAGCTTCCACACTTCGAGCGTAGATGGAACTTGGGGCCAATCTATGGGCCACGATACATACGAGCGGTATCTAGAAGTCTGGCCCTATTCATGATCGCGGTGATCGCATACCTCATAATGACACCGGCCGAAGGGCGCTCAACGTCATTCCTTTTCTCCCTCGCGGCGGCATTTCTCATGGCCTGGAGCATTGCTTGGCGGATTCATCTGGCTCGCAGATGGAAACGAGAGCAATCGCAGAGTGCGTGCTGACGTGGGCGGGGTAGTCGGCGCCTTAGTCGCGGTTGGCATCTGCGTATTCATTGCCATCTGGATCGTCATGCGAAACCGCGGCGGCTAGGTGTCGTCGAAGCCCGCGTGATAAGCGGCCTCGTCCTTGGGCGGGGGCCGCTCATCACCGCGGCACCTCCAGCTCCGCAATCTCGAACCGCTGCGCTTCATCGAGACGCAGCACAACCGCTACCTGACCGGAGAGTCGGGGGATGAGTTGACGGACGAAGAGCCGGATATGCACGTGTGGATCGCGTCCGATCCCGGCGGCGCGCACGATCTGTTCCGAGCCGGACGCTAGTCACGAGGACATTCGACTGATGACGCTAGAACGCTCATCGGCGAATTTCTTCCTTAACGTTTCCAAGCCGATGTCTTCAGCAGCCCGATTTGCATCATCGAGCGCACACAGGCTTTCCACTTTTGCACCGAGCGCGGCGAGACATGTGCCGCGCAATAGATGGAAGCGCGCGGCGTCGAACGGCCGTTTTCCATTGGCATCTATTAGCTCAAGGCCGGCCGCCGCTAACTCCAGCGCCTTCGCTGGATCGCCCGCCACACGCGCCACGCTGGCCTGAAGAAAAAGGGCGAGCTCGACGTTTATCCAATCGCCGCATCTTCGCCACGCCAGAATGCTCTTCTCGGCAGCGAGCAGCATCAACTCGACCTCCTCGACCCGTCGCGACGGTAGCTCGAGAAACGTCCATCCAATATTGTTGCTTGTCGATGCAATGCGGCGGCTGAGATCGAGTGGCGCGTCGATTCGATCTCCGATCGTCAGGCAGTGTCGGTAGATAGGCTCGCCTTCTTGACGGCGTCCGGTGTCGATGAGGACCTCCGCCAGAAGAAAGCGCATTGCCAAAAGCGCGGCGAGGGGCATCTTTGCCCCATCAAGAGCCGCAAGTTCGAGCTCTGCCGCGTAAATCGCATCTCCGGCTAAAACGGCGGCGACGTAGAGTCTCTCGCAGGCATTCGCCGCTTCGGCGTCACTCTCACGACCGCGCAGAATCCGTTTTCCCAAGGCGAGTGCCCGTGGCCAATCCCCCAGGTGTTGGCCGATGGTGTGCGTAGAGAGGTGGAGAAATGATGCCGACAAATCGGTCGACACGCCGGCGTCTGCTGCAGCTTCGAGTTCGCGTCCAAGACGCTCGCTTTCGACATCATGGTATTCCCAGCCATCATCCAGAAGCTTTCGCAGCATTAAGATTACTCCGCGCCGATGGTTTAGAGCTCGCGCTCGGGGTCATGTTGGTGGCCGCCCCGGCGAGTGCATTCGTAAGGGGACTCGGCCACAGCTTGAAATATTCCCGCGCGCCATATTTTTCGAATCGCTGGATGCAGCTGAAGTGCTAGCGATCAATATCAGGTGGTTGCGGAAGACCCACTTCAGCTAGGGATGGCGCCGGTCACTTTTCTCAGGCCCAGCGCCCCGCGCAAGCGCTGCCGACCCTATTGGGGCGTCATCGATGTGCTCTTCGAGAGAGGAAAACCGTGGCCCCACGATTTGCTGAGGTAAAGCCGAGGCGCGATTACCGGGCCGAGCCAGACCGGCTGCCGACTTGCTGATGAGGAGATGGCGCGCCCGACAGGATTCGAACCTGTGGCCTCCACCTTCGGAGGGTGGCGCTCTATCCAGCTGAGCTACGGGCGCATCTCTCGTTTGCCTAGTCCGAGCGACCCTGGATGGTCAACGGATTCAGGATCAACTGCTCACCTCTCAGCTTGATCGCTACCGGGTCTACGCTCCGATAGCCGCGTCCCCGTTTGTGTTCTCCGAGAACTGCTTACGCGGTGCTTACGCGAAAAACTCAGGTGCCGATCCATCGTGTTGAGGTGCGTTCAAGGTACTGCTTTTTAAGGCCTTTCGATACTCACTCCTAAACCAAACACCCTTGACATCAGCCTTCGGAGGGCAGCGCTCTATCCAGCTGAGCTACGGGTGCTTCCCGGAAACCGGAAAACGAACCGGCCGGTGAGCCGGCCAGCCACGGCTTCTTAGCGGAAGCCGCTCCGGGCTTCAACGGGCAATTGGCGATTGTGCGGCGACCTGTGATTGGTTGATTGTCCCACCGAGGCCTATCGGACACGGCGCTCCCCGCCGTCTCGGCTTCGCCGAGCCACCATTCCGGGGCGAGCCACGTGTCTCGCCCGTCCTTCTGATGCCCTATTTTTGCGGGGGCGAGGAACCCAAGCTCCTCTGCCTCAACCTTCGGCCGGCGCCTTCGCCGTCTTCCGCCTCACCGCCCGTGCCGTATGCTTCTGCTTCTTCGCGCTTGACAGCTCGTGCATGGCGTCGAGCTGCATCTGCTGCATTTCGGCCAGGCGCTGCCATTGGCGCGAGATCAGGTAGTCTAGCTTTTCGTGCAGGTGCCGCACTTCGAGCTCTGCCTTGAGGTTCACCCGGTAGTCGTTGAAGGAGCGCAGCCGGTCTTTGGCCTCCTGCCGCTTCTGGCTCATCATGATCACCGGCGCCTGCACGGCGGCGATGCAGGAGAGCACGAGGTTGAGCAGGATGAACGGGTAGGGGTCGAACGCTTTGCTCTCGCCCTGCACCAGGTTGAGGCCGATCCACACCAGCAGGATGCCGGCGAACGAGATCAGGAACCACCAGCTGCCGCCGAATTCGGCCATGTTGTCGGAGACGCGGTCGGCGAAGGAGCGGTGTTCTTCGAACTCTTCTTCCGAGTTTTCCGAGATCGTGTCCTGTCTGGCGATCGATTCCACCACCTGGCGGTCGAGCTCGGAGAATTCGCCATGCTCCTGCTGCAGCAGCTCCTCCATGTAGCGCATGCGGTAGCGGCCGAGCTCGTCGCGGCTGATGCGGGCGCCGCGCGGCAGGTCGGGATGGTCGGAGCGGATGCGGTCGGCGAGGCTGGGCCTGAGGTCGTCGACGCGCACCAGGTCGCGCTTGCGGAATTTGCGGCCCGATATCGCGGACGGCTTTTTCTTGGGCTTCGCCCTGGTCGTGCCCGGAACATGCGGTTCCGAGTGCGGCTCGGAATCCGGCACTTCCGGCGCTTCGAGGATCTCGTCCGGTCCGTGCTGGGTGTCCTCCGCCACGGTCTCCGCCTCGAGATATTCGCCGGCGATGTCGTTCTCGTTGTCGGCCTTGATTTGCGCGGATGCCTTCGGGTCGCCTGCCATGGGTCGGTCCTCCTGTTCGCGGGGGGCTTCGCGGATACGATACGCCAAGCCGGCGCGGCATATCCATGGTCAGTGTGAAGGTGGTGTGACGGAACAAGTTCTTGTGATCGGGTGAGGGCGTGCTGCTGGGGCAATTGCATACGCCGGCGCAGCCCCCTCTCCGTCTCGGGCGAAGCCGAGACGGAGAGGGGAGCGCCGTTCGCGATTGTCCGATCCTTGTCGTGGAGCAATCGTCTCCGCTGCCTGGCCTTGATCCAGATCAAACTGGCCCCTGTGGCGGGCCTGATAGGCTGACTATATCGGAATCAGGCCTGACCCGTTCAGGCTCCCGCCATATGGGGCGCTTCGCCCCGCAAAAGAGGGACCGCCACCATGTACAAACATATCCTGATTGCCACCGACGGCTCGGAACTCGCCCAGAAGGGCGTCGCGCAGGGCCTGGAGTTGGCCAGGGGCCTCGGCGCCGCCGTCACCTTCCTCAACGTCTCGGAAGCGTTCCCGGCGTTGGCCTGGGGCGGCGCCATGGCCGGTTATGTCGCCGCCGACGAGCTGGTCAATTACGAGGAAAGCGCGCGCAAATATGCCCGCGAGGTGCTGGACAAATGCAAGGCCGAGGCCGACGCCAAGGGCGTCAGCGCAAAGACCCTGCATATCGAGAACCGGACACCCGCCGAGGCGATCCTCGAAGTCGCCGGCAGCCAGGGTTGCGACCTCATCGTCATGGCCTCGCATGGCCGCAGGGGCATCGGCCGGCTGGTGCTCGGCAGCCAGACGGCGGAGGTGGTGTCGCTGACGCAGATCCCGGTTCTGGTGGTCAGATAGAACGGTCGGTGGGGCGACGCTCTACTGCGTCGACAGCAACGGCGAAGTGGGCGTCGCCAGATCCGCCGACGGCAGATCGGACGCCGGCGAACCCGGCAGCGCCGGCGCAGGCGTCACGGAATCCTGTGGTGGCAACCCTGGCAAAGCCGAATCCGCCTGCGGCAAGCCGGGAAGCGGCGCGGCCGAGGGCTGCTGTCCGGCGTACATCAGCCTCGGCTGGCCGGCATTCGCCGTCATTGGCGCCAAGCTGCGCTGGATCAGCGCCTCGACGTGGTCGTTGCGCTGGCGCGCGCTCTCGGCGCCCATCACCACCACGATCAGGTGCCGGCCGTCGGCATTGTAGGAGGTGACGATGTTGTAGCCGGAGGCGCGGATGTAGCCGGTCTTGATGCCATCGACGCCGCGCACCCTGCCCAGCATGTCGTTGTGGCCGCGCACCAGCTTGCCGCGGAACATGAAGTCGCTTTCGGAGAAATAGTGGAAATGCTGCGGGAAGCGCTTTTCCAGCGCCATGCCCAGCACCGCCATGTCGCGCGCGGTGGTCACCTGGGCGTCGTCGGGCAGGCCGCAGGCATTGTGGAAATTGGTGCTGGTCATGCCGAGCGAGCGCGCCTTGGCGGTCATCATCGCGGCGAACTGGTCCTCGCTGCCGCCGCCCAGATATTCGCCCACCGCCACCGCCACGTCGTTCGCCGACTTCACCACCATGGCGCGGATGGCGGAATCGACGTCGATCGTCTCGCCGCGCCGGAAACGCAGCTTCGTCGGTGGCTGCGAGGCGGCGTGGTCGGAAACCGGGATCCGCGTCTGCTTGGTGACGCGGCCGCTCTCCATCGCCTCGAACAGCATGTATAGCGTCATCATCTTGGTCAGCGAAGCCGGATAGCGCTGCGACCTCGAATTGACCTCGAACAATGTCTTGCCGGTCGAGGCATCGACCACGATCGCCGCGTATTTCTGCGGCTGCGCCGGCACCGTCAGCACGCTTTCGGGCGGCGCGGCTGTCGTGCAGCCGGCGACCAGCATCAAAAGGGCCAGCGCGGCGATCAATCTCTGGAGGAGCGGCAGGGGACGCGGATAGGACAAGACGGCTCTAAACTGTTGCTGAGATGCGCGAAACTAACGTAACGCATATGCCGCGTCCAACTGGTTAACGGTTGCGTCAAGGCATTTGCCCAGCTTTTACGGATTGGCGCCTTCCGCTACCGCCGGCGCTGCACGAAGGGAGCCGGCGTTGCGGCCAGCCCTTTCCTGCGCTGCCATACGGAGAGAAATGCCCGGCAGAGCGGTGAGGGGCGGTATCGATGATTGGCGGTCCCGGCCATGATGCGAATTGCCTGCCGCGGCGCTTGCAAGCGTGGCACCGGACAGGCTTTGCTGGCGCGCTGAAAAAGATTCGCGGGAGGCATTCATGGACATGGTCACGATCGGCGCAAAGGGTATCTCGGTTTCGCTCGATCTCGCCGTGGGCCATATCGCCGCGATGGAGGTCGAAATCGACGGCCGCAAGCTGAGGCCGCTGCACCGCGCGCCCTGGGTCGGCGCGCCGCGCGAGACGCTGCCGCAGAACCTGCCGGAAGGCACGGTGCGCCTGTCCGGCGATTTCCTCTGCGCGCCCTTCTCCGCCAGCGACGTCGAGGAAGCGCCCTTGCATGGCTGGCCGGCCAACAGCGCATGGGATGTCGTCGAGAACGGCGCGGTTCCCGGCGGCTGGCGCGCCGTCTTCCGGCTGCGTCGCAAGGTGATGGGCGCCGCCGTCGACAAGGTCTTCACGCTGCGCGACAACCACCCCTTCCTCTACCAGGAGCACGTCTTTTCCGGCGGCTCCGGCGCGATCTCCGTCGCCCATCATCCGATGACGGCGATGCGGGACGGCGGCCGGCTCGCCTTCTCGCCGAAACGCCTGGCGGTCACGCCGGCGACCCCGCTGGAGCCGGATCCGGCGCGCGGCCGCTTCATGCTTGCTTATCCGGCCCGCGCTGCCGACCTCGCGCATTTCCCGCTGGCCGCCGGCGGCGTCGCCGACCTGACCGACTACCGCATGGAGGACAAGCGCGAGGATTTCATCACCCTGGTCGAGGCGGATCACGGCGGCCCGGGTTGGACGGCGCTCGCCCGCCGCGCCGAGCAGGATCTGGTGCTGGTGCTGAAGAACCCGGCCGAACTCCCGGTGACGATGCTGTGGTTCTCGAATGGCGGCCGCGACTACGCGCCCTGGAGCGGCCGCCACGTCGGCGTGCTCGGCATCGAGGACGGCCGCGCTGCCGTCGGCCACGCCGCTTCGCTCGGCGACAACTGGCTGAAGCATGAAGGGGTGGCCACGGCCTTCACGCTGGGCGAGGGCCGGTCGGTCTCGTTCCGCCATGTCATCGGTGGGGTGCCGTTTGCAGGTGCCGATGCGCCGGGCGGCATCGAGACAGTGGCCGATCGCATGCGCATAAACGCTGCCGGCGGCGCCGCGAAGGAGGTGCCGTTCGACGGCGGCTTCCTGCGCATCGGGCGCTCGGTTCCGGCGTAGGCCCTTGAATTCGTCGTTCCAGGGTCTGCGCGCGTCGCTTCGCTCCTTGCTCGGCTCGTGGATGACGATGGGATGGGCGTCTCGGCTAATCTCGAAAGCCCGGGCCGGCACATGAACGATCAGGCCTCCCGACGAAGAGCAGGTTTGAAATTTCCATCCACACCCGCCAAGATGCGGCCGAGATGCCACCGGAAAGGCGCCGATGTCCGAGATCGCCCATATCACAGCCGCCATCTTCAAGCGCGCCGGCAAGGCCAAGCGCTTCATCGTCGCCATCGCCGGTGCGCCCGGCGCCGGCAAGTCGACATTGTCGGCTTCGCTGCATGAATTGCTGCCGGAGGGCAGCTCGGAGGTCGTGCCGATGGACGGCTTCCACTATGACGACATCATTCTCAACCGCCGCGGCTTGCGCCCTCGCAAGGGCGCGCCGGAAACCTTCGATTTCGCCGGCTTCGAGACGCTGTTGAAGCGCATCCGCTCCGGAGAACCCGATATCGCCATCCCGGTCTTCGACCGCACCATCGAACTGTCGCGCGCGGCGGCCGAAATCGTCGGCGCCGACACCAAGTTCATCCTGGTCGAGGGCAATTATCTGTTGCTCGACGAGGAGCCGTGGTCGCGGCTTGCGCCTTTGTTCGACTTCACCATTTTTGTCGACGTGCCGCGCAATGAGCTCGAGCGCCGGCTGATGGAGCGCTGGCGCGAACACGGCAAGTCCGACGAGGACGCCCGCGCCTGGATCGCATCCAACGACATGCCCAACATCGAGCGTGTGCTGGCGCGGCGCCGCCAGGCCGATATGGTCATTGGGTGAATGACCTTGGTTATTGGTTAACCCGCTCAATTTTCAATATTTTTTGACGGGAACCTTAAGGTTTTCACGCCGTTATGCGGCTATTCCGAATTGTCCGGCGCCGGAGCAATTCCAGGAAGGCGTGCAAGCGCCTTCCGCCCGGAATTGTGAAAAGAAAAGAGCAGGAGCCGTCAGATGGCAACCAACAGCAGAAAACCTGTGCCCAGGAAAAGCAGGGCCAACCAACCCAGGATGACGCAAGCCAAGGCGGACGCCGGTCCGGCGATCGCGAAAGATGCCAAGCCGGCTTTCGGCAAGGCGGCGCCCAAGAAAGTGGTGCCTGGCGCGGCTCACAAGGTCACTGCCAAGAGCGCGAAGCATCCCAAGCCGGCAGCAGGTCCGGCATCGGCCAAGTCGGGGCCGATCCGCACCGTGGCAAGCGTTGCCACGGGAGCGGTCGTCGCCACCGCGCGGCTTGCCGCCTCCGTGTTCAGCCGAGGCGGCCCCAAAGCCAAGTCGAAATAGGCGTTCGCCTTCAGCCCTTCGCCGGGATGGCGAGGCCCCGCTTCACCGCCGGCCGCGCCAGGCCGCGCTCCAGCCATTCGGCCACGGTCGGGAAATCGTCGAAGCCGACCAGGTCGCGCGCCTCGTAGAAGCCGATCAGATTGCGCACCCAGCCCAGCATCGACACGTCGGCGATGGTGAAGTCGTCGTCCATGATCCACTTGCGGTCCTTGAGCCGGGTTTCCAGCACGCCGATCAGCCGCCGTGACTCGTCGCGGTAGCGCTCCAGCGGCCGCTTGTCGGCAATCTCGCGCCCGGCGAATTTGTGGAAGAAGCCGACCTGCCCGAAGATCGGGCCGATCGCTGCCATCTGGAAGAACACCCACTGGATCGTCTCGTAGCGCCGCGCCGGATCGGCGGGCATCAGCCTGCCGGTCTTGTCCGCCAGATAGAGCAGGATGGCGCCGGACTCGAACAGGCCGATCGGCTTGCCGCCCGGACCGTCCGGATCGATGATCGCCGGTATCTTGCCGTTCGGGTTGAGCGACAGGAATTCCGGCGTCCAGCTCTCATTCTTGCCGATATCGACGTAATGCGGCTCGTAGGCCAGGCCGATCTCCTCCAGCGCGATCGAGACCTTCACGCCATTGGGCGTCGTGGCCGAATAGAGCTGCAGGCGGTCAGGGTGCTTGGCCGGCCAGCGCTTGGCGATCGGAAAGGCGGACAGGTCGGTCATCGGAAACTCCGGATAAGGATCGGCGCCGGACGGCGCTCATGGCGGGGTGCTCAAAGAACTAGGACCCTGCCCGGCAGGGATCAATATGCCGGCAAACCGGATGGCCGTGCACACACAGTCAACCGGACGGCTGCTGTCAGATCGCCTTGAAGGCCAGCACCGCGTTGGTGCCGCCGAAGGCAAAGCTGTTGCTGAGCGCGGCGCGCACCTTGCGCTCGCGCGCCGTGTTCGGCGTCACGTCGAGGTCGCATTCAGGGTCGGGCTCGCGATAGTTCGCCGTCGGCGGCACGATGCCGTCGCGGATTGCCATCACGCAGGCAATCATCTCCAGCCCGCCGGATGCGCCGAGGCAATGCGCATGCATCGACTTGGTCGAGGACACCGAAAGTGAACGGGCATGCTCGCCGAAGACGCGCTTGATCGCGGCGGTCTCGATCTGATCATTGGCCTTGGTGCCGGTGCCGTGCGCGTTGAGATAGTCGACATCTTCCGGATTGAGCCCGGCATCCGCCATGCAGAAACGCATGGCCGCTTCCGGTCCCTCGACGGTCGGCGCGACGATGTCGGAGGCATCGGCCGAAAGCCCGACGCCGGCGATTTCGGCCAGGATGGTGGCGCCGCGCGCCATGGCGTGGTCGTAGCTTTCGAGCACCGCCATTCCGGCGCCCTCGCCGAGCACCAGCCCCGCGCGGTCCGCCGAGAACGGCCGGCAGGTGTCGGGCGAAAGCACCCTGAGCGCCTCCCAGCCCTTGAGCACGCCCCACACCAAAGGTGCTTCGGTGCCGCCGGCGACCATCACGTCCGCGCGGCCGAGCCTGATCTGGTCGACGGCCGTGGAAATCGCATGGTTGGCCGACGAGCAGGCCGAGGTGGCGCCGAAAACGGGGCCACGCAGTCCGAGCGCCATGCTGACCTGGCCGGCAGCCGCCCCTGGCATCACTTTCGGCACTGTGAAGATGGCGGCGCGATTGCGCCCCTCGAGCAGGATCGCGCGGTAATTCTCCTCGATGGTCTCGAAGCCGGCGACGCCGATGCCGACGATTGCGCCCATCCGGTAGGTGTTGTCGGCATGCGCGACCAAACCCGCCTGCCGCATCGCTTCCCGCGCCGCGATCACCGCCAGCAGGCTGAAGCGGTCCATCGACACGACCTGCTTGCGGTCGATGCCGTGATCCGGCAACTCCTTGATTTCACAGCCGGTCTTGACCTTGAGGTCATGTAGCGACGGATTGTCTATGGGGCCGATGGCCGAGCGGCCGGCGCGCAGCGCGTCCCACATCGCAGGCACATCGTTGCCCAGCCCGCAAATCCCGCCAATGCCGGTGATGACTACGCGTTTTTGCATGCAATCAGGCTTTTTTCGCGATCAGTTCGCGAACCGCCTCGACCATGTCGCCGACGTTCTTGAGATTGCTCCAGGCGTCGACCGTGTTCATCTCGATCTCGATGCCGTACTTCTCCTCGAGGTCGAAGATAATCTCCGTCAGCTCCAGCGAATGGATGCCAAGCGTGCTGAGATCGGTGCTCGTGGTGATTTCGTCGCCGCCGGTATCGGCATGCGCTTTGATCTTTTCGATGATCTCGGTCGTCAGTTGGTCAGCCATTCGGTTCCTTCCCTGTCGTTGCCCGACGCCAACTGATCAGCGCCCTTTTGATCCCCGGATCCAACAAACGCCGTTGCCCTTACCTCGCCAGACACCGCGCGACCGCTCCAGGGTGGCTTCCCTCTATAGAAACCGAAACGATGTCAAGCAACAAGCGATATATCGACAAAGCCGTCGGAGTGCTTAACCTGGGGTCGTGGATAGGATCGACGACACCCTGGCGTCCCAACCTGCCTCTCGCTTGGCCGCCGCTCTTCCGCCCGCCGCGCAACGTGTTGCCGGGCGAGGCAGGCTTTTCTGCGGCAAAAGCGATGGCCGGACGCGCTTGCGGCGGCTTTACCAGGACGGATCGGCCAAAATCCGCATGCCGGCGGTGGAAGGCGATCCGCTCGAGGCCGTGCTGATCAACACGGCCGGTGGTCTGACCGGCGGTGACCGTCTCGGCTGGGCCATCGAGGTTGGCGCCGGCGCGTCTGCCTCCATCACCACCCAGGCCTGCGAAAAGGTCTATCGCGCCGCCGCCGACAGGGCCGAGACGACCGTCGACCTGCGGGTCGGTCCGGGCGGCCGCATTGCCTGGCTGCCGCAGGAAACCATCGTTTTCGACCGCGCCGCCTTCGCCCGCACGCTGGATGTCGAGCTCGCCGGTGATGCCGAGGCATTGGTGCTCGAAGCCACGCTGTTCGGCCGGCTTGCGATGGGCGAGCGCACGGTGCAAGGCGGTTTCCATGATCGTTGGCGGGTCCGCCGGGACGGCGCGCTGATCCATGCGGAGGATTTCCGGGTCGGCCCGGACATAGCGGCGACACTCCAGCGGCCGGCGGCGACCGGCGGCGCGCTCGCCGTCGCCACGTTGCTCCTCGTTTCGCCGCAAGCGGAAAACCTGCTTGAACCGGCCCGCGCCATCATCGGCGACCCCATCGTCGGCGGCTGGGGCGGCGCCAGTTTCTGGAGCGTGGGCGGATCTGGCAAGCTTCTTGCTCGGCTCTGTGCCGGCGACGGCTATCATCTCCGCAAGTGGCTGGTTCCGCTCGTCGAACTGCTCAACGGGCAGGCGGGCCTGCCCAAATTATGGTCACTCTGATTCGGATACCGGGAATCGCATGAACCTGACGCCGCGTGAGAAGGACAAGCTGCTCATCGCCATGGCGGCGATGGTGGCGCGCAAGCGGCTGGAGCGCGGCGTCAAGCTCAACCACCCGGAAGCCATCGCCTTGATCACCGATTTCGTCGTCGAGGGCGCGCGCGACGGCCGCCCGGTCGCCGAATTGATGGAGGCGGGCGCGCATGTCGTCACCCGTGCCCAGGTCATGGACGGCATCGCCGAGATGATCCACGACGTCCAGGTCGAGGCGACATTTCCCGACGGCACCAAGCTGGTGACCGTGCATGAACCGATCAGGTGAGGAGAAGGACCATGCTGGAGCTCAGGCCCAATTGCGAATGCTGCGACAAGGATCTGCCGCCGGAGGCGACCGATGCCTTGATCTGTACCTTCGAATGCACTTTCTGCGTCGACTGCGTGGACAATGTGCTGGGCGGCGTCTGCCCCAATTGCGGCGGCAATTTCTCGCCGCGGCCGATCCGCCCGGCAGCCAAGCTGACGAAATATCCACCATCGACCAGGCGCGTGCTCAAGGCCGAGGGCTGCGGCCCGCGCAGGGCCGCTTGATCGGGTCAATGGGAAGGGCAGAAAAGATGATCTCCGCTTCGACGAAACGCACCATGCTGGCCGCCATCCTGTCGCTGGCGGCGGCGATGCCGGCTGAAGCCCATGTCGGCGTCGGCACGACGTCGTCCTTCGCCTCCGGCTTCGCGCATCCGCTGTCCGGGCTCGACCACATGACGGTCATGGTGGCCGTCGGCCTATGGGCGGCAATGAAGGGCGGCAAGGCGGTCTGGGCCTGGCCGCTCGCCTTCCTCGGCGTGATGCTGGCCGGTGCGGCGTTAGGCATGCTGCATGTGCCGGTGCCTTTCGTCGAGCCGGGCATCCTCGCTTCCGTCGTGGCGCTTGGCCTGTTCGTGGCGCTGGCGATCGATCTGCCGGTCTCGTTTGGCATCGCCATCATAGGCCTGTTCGCACTGTTCCACGGCCACGCGCATGGTACGGAAGTGCCGGAAAATGTCGCCGGCCTCGATTACATGGCGGGCTTCGCCGTTGCCACGGCGCTGCTCCATGGCATCGGTATCGCGCTCGGTGTCGGGCTTGGCCTGCGCTTCCGCAGCCTGGCGCGTGCCGCCGGCGCCGCTTGCGCGGCGGTCGGTGTCGGTCTTGCCTTCGGCATCGTGTGAGGGCGCGATGATCCCTGGCGAAGTCATCACGGCCGAAGGCGACATCGAACTCAACAAGGGCCGGCCGACCGTCACGCTGAAGGTCGCCAACAGCGGCGACCGTCCGATCCAGGTCGGCAGCCACTATCATTTCTTCGAGACCAATGAGGGCCTGAAATTCGACCGCGAACAGGCGCGCGGCATGCGGCTCGATATCGCCGCCGGCACCGCCATGCGCTTCGAGCCCGGACAGGAGCGCGATGTCACGCTGGTGCCGCTGGCAGGCAAGCGCGAGGTCTACGGTTTCCAGCGGAAGGTGATGGGCAAGCTGTGACGTCCGCCGGCGCGCTCAAATCACTTCGGGGGCTTGGCGGCGGCGTAGATGACGATCTTGCCGGGATTGTCGAACTCCACCGCAAGCACGTCCTCGGCAAGCACGCGCCGCGAATCGATGGCGTTGAAGAGCAGGGCGTTCGCCTCGATCTCCTGGCGCAATTCGGTCACATCGTCCTTATGCTGCCTCACCTTGTTCTCGATTGCCGGCGGCGGCCCGCCCTCGCTGCGGGCCGCATCGGTCAGGAACACGATGTCGACCGTGTCGAGCTTGGTCGTCTTGCGCACCGTGCCGATGTTCTCGCGGGTGCGGTCGATCGCCTTGATGACCTTACCGGCCTCCGTCCTGGAGAGGGTCTCCTCCTGGCGGATATCGGAATCGACGATTGCGGCGGCAGGCTTGTCGCGGTCCAGCGGCTGCGCCGCGGGTGCCGCATGAGGCGCCGTCATGAAAAGCGTGGCGCCAATCACGCAAACCCATTTTGCAAAGCGCGGGGCATTCGCCATCGCTCGCTCCTGACTGAATTCCTGGCGGGGCGAAAGAAGCGAAACGGTCCTGCTTGGCCGGAGGTTCCGTTCAAAAAATGGGCGGGCCGCCATGCGGCCCGCCCTGGCGTGCAATCAACTCGCTTTCTTGGTGATCAACGTCAGCGCCCCGTTGGGCTGCATGCTGGCGGCGATCACTTGCGCCGAGCTCATGCCCTTGGCTTCGAGCGCGGATTTCACCTTCGGGGTAGCGTCGATCGATTTGCGCAATGTCTGCAGTCCGGTATCGCCACGCTGCGCCACGATCTGGTTGACCTGCGTCTGCGCGTCCTTGGGCAGTTCGGTGATGTCGACGACGTTGACGCTCTGGATCGCCGGCACAGCGGGCTGGCCCCTTGGCGCGGCGGGCGCGGTCGGCGCCGGGCTGGGCTGCGGCGTTGGCTGTTGTTGAGCGCTCGCGGCCCCCACCATCATCAGGCTGGCGGTGGCGGCGAGAAGTGTCGCTTTGCGCATGGATATTCCTTCCATCGGCTTGGGATTGATTCCGCCCGCCTCAACGGCGCGATGGGAACGTCCAAATGGGCGCTCAAGGTGTCGCCGGGCGGGTCATTGCATGACCATTGGATGGCGACAATGTGCCGCCCGCCTTCAGCCAGAGCTACTTCAACCAGTGCCACTTTCGGGAGCGATCGCTGATGGCCAGGATAAGTCGTGCCGCCTATGCGCGGATGTATGGCCCGACTGTCGGCGACAAGGTGCGGCTCGCCGACACCGAGCTTTTCATCGAGGTCGAAGAGGATCTCACTGTATACGGCGAGGAAGTAAAATTCGGTGGCGGCAAGGTCATCCGCGACGGCATGGGCCAGAGCCAGGTCTCGCGTGCGGGCGGCGCCGTCGACACCGTCATAACAAATGCGCTGGTCGTCGACGCGCTCGCCGGGATCGTCAAGGCTGACATCGGCCTGAAGGACGGCCGCATCGCGGCGATCGGCAAGGCCGGCAACCCCGATACGCAGGACGGCGTCACCATCATCATCGGCCCGGGAACCGAGGTCATAGCCGGCGAAGGCAAGATCCTGACCGCCGGCGGCTTCGACGCGCATATCCACTTCATCTGCCCGCAGCAGATCGAGGAAGCGCTGATGAGCGGCATCACCACGATGCTGGGCGGCGGCACCGGTCCGGCGCATGGTACCCTGGCCACCACCTGCACGCCCGGCCCCTGGCACATGGCGCGCATGATCCAGTCCTTCGACGCCTTCCCGATGAATATCGGCCTGTCGGGCAAGGGCAATGCCTCGAAGCCGGCGGCGCTGGAGGAAATGGTGCTGACCGGCGCCTGCTCACTGAAGCTGCATGAGGACTGGGGCACGACGCCCGCCGCGATCGACTGCTGCCTGTCGGTAGCCGACGACTACGACGTGCAGGTGATGATCCACACCGACACGCTCAACGAATCGGGCTTTGTCGAGGACACGGTGGCGGCGATCAAGGGCCGCACCATCCACGCATTCCACACCGAGGGCGCCGGCGGCGGCCATGCGCCCGACATCATCAAGGTCTGCGGCCTGCCCAACGTCATCCCGTCCTCGACCAATCCGACCAGGCCCTACACGGTGAACACCTTGGCCGAGCATCTCGACATGCTGATGGTTTGCCACCATCTGTCGCCGTCGATCCCCGAGGACATCGCCTTCGCCGAAAGCCGCATCCGCAAGGAGACGATCGCGGCCGAGGACATCCTGCACGACATCGGCGCCTTCTCGATCATCTCCTCCGACAGCCAGGCGATGGGCCGGGTCGGGGAGGTGGCGATCCGCTGCTGGCAGACCGCCGACAAGATGAAGCGCCAGCGCGGCGCGTTGCCGGGCGAGACCGGGGACAACGACAATGTGCGCGTGCGCCGCTACATCGCCAAATACACGATCAATCCGGCCATCGCCCATGGCTTGTCCAAGGAGATCGGCTCGGTCACGGTCGGCAAGCGCGCCGATCTCGTGCTGTGGAATCCGGCCTTCTTCGGCGTCAAGCCGGAGATGGTGCTGATCGGCGGCACGATCGCTGCCGCGCCGATGGGCGACCCGAATGCCTCGATCCCGACGCCGCAGCCGATGCATTACCGGCCGATGTTCGGCGCCTATGGCAAGGCGCTGACCAATTCATCCGTGACGTTCGTTTCGAAGGCGGCGCTCGATGCCGGCTTGCGAGGCAGGCTCGGGGTCGAAAAGGCGATGGTCGCGGTCGAGAACACGCGTGGCGGCATCGGCAAGCATTCCATGGTGCTCAACGACGCCACTCCGCATGTCGAGGTCGATCCCGAAACCTATGAGGTGCGCGCCGACGGCGAGCTCTTGACCTGCGAGCCGGCGACCGTGCTGCCGATGGCGCAGAGATATTTCCTGTTCTGACAGGCAGCTGATCGGTGCATGGGCAAATAACGTTGCGGCTCGCGCGCGCAGACCGCAATATGCTGCAAAGCAGCAGCCGCATCGTGATTAAGCATGGCCACAGAAATCGCTTCCCCCCACGACATCTTCCCGCATATCCGCATCGTCATGGGCATGGTGATCGGCCTTGGCGTCACCCGGCTGCTCTCGGGCACCGCCCGTATCGTGCAGCATCCAGGCCAGTACCGGCTCTATGCGGTGCATCTCGCCTGGGTCGCTTCGGTGCTTTTGATGATGGTGCATTTCTGGTGGTGGGAGTTCGGGCTCTACGCCATCGAGAACTGGACGTTCGGCAAGTACCTTTTCATCATCTTCTACGCCATCACGCTCTTCATGATGTGCGCGCTGCTGTTTCCGGATTCGATGCTCGATTACACCAGTTACGAGGACTATTTTTACTCGCGCCGCGCCTGGTTCTTCGGCCTGCTCGGCGCGACCTACCTGCTCGACGTCGTCGACACGCTGTTGAAAGGCCCGGAGCATTTCGCCCGCTTCGGCAACGAATACCTGTTCCGCACGCCGGTCTTCGTCGCGCTCTGCCTGGTCGCCATCCTGGTGCGCGACAAGCGCTTCCACATCGCCTTTGTCGCCGCTGCGCTCATCTACCAGGTATCGTTCATCCTGCGGCTCTTCGACACCATCGTGTGAGCGCCATTGGGCCGGTGAATGGGATGGTCTAGGATTTGCCGGGAAAGGCAGGATAAGCGATGTACAAGGCCGTCGGATCGCGCGGATCCCGGGTCAGCCGGGTGATCTGGATGCTCGAGGAGCTCGGGCAGCCCTACGAGTTCGTCGAGATCAAGCTGCGCTCGCCGGAAGCCTATGAACTCAATCCGTCCGGTAAGGTGCCGATCCTGATTGACGGCGAACTCAAGGTCACGGATTCGGCGGCGATCTGCGTCTATCTGGCCGACAAGCACGCCGAGAAGGGCATGGGCGCCGATCCCGGCCTCGCCGGCCGCGCCGAGATGGATTCCTGGATGCATTTCGCCCAGAGCGAGCTGGAGGCGCCGCTGTGGAACAAGCTGCGCCACCGCTTCCTGTTGCCGAAGGAAATTCGGGTCGATGTCGGGCCGGCTGCCGCCCATGATTTCGCTTCGGAAGTGAAGGCGCTGGATCGCCGGCTTGGCGACAGGCCTTTTGCGCTGGGCGATAGGTTTTCCGCTGTCGATGTCCTGCTCGGCGACATGGGTGGCTGGGCCCGCGCCGGCCGGTTCCCGATCGAGTCCGACCGGGTGAACGCCTATTTCGACCGTGTCCTTCAGCGCCCCGCTCGCGCCAGGGCGCAAGCCAATGCATCGGCCCGAAAATCGGAACCGATTTTCGGAAAGCACGATGCATAGATTCAAAAAGTGTTTGCGCGTCCATGAGGACGCGCGGCGCTCTAATGGCGGAGCCATGAAATGAAGCTCAACATCACCACCGATTTCACCAAGTTTCCCCGCGCTGTCTCGGTGCTGCCGGCCGGCGAAGCCGGATCGGCTGCGCCCTTCGACAAGGCCGTGCTGCCGCATGACGAGCGGCACCTGCGCCGCCGCGCTATCGAGACCGAGGCTGGCGAGAAGGTGCTGGTCGACCTGCCCGAACCGGTGGCTTTGGCCAATGGCGACCGGCTGGTGCTGGAAGACGGCCGCCAGCTCGAAATCGTCGCGGCGTCCGAGGAGGTCTACGATATCCGCGCTCGCGACGCCGTACATCTCGCCGAGCTGGCCTGGCACATCGGCAACCGCCATCTCGCGGCGGCGATCGAGCTGGACCGCATCCTCATCCTGCGCGACCATGTCATCAAGGCGATGCTGGAAGGCCTCGGCGCCACGGTGAACGAGGTGTCGCAACCGTTCAGCCCGGTGCGCGGCGCCTATTCCGGGCACGGCCACGATCACGGCCATTCGCACGACCACCATGATCATGACCACGATCATCATGATCACGCGCACGACCACCATCACCACCACGACCATGGTCACCGCCATCACCATGACTGAGCAACTCTCCGGCGTCGCGCTGCTGCGGCTGATGGCATGGCTGTCGCCGTCCTTTCCGGTCGGTGGCTTCTCATACAGCCACGGCCTCGAGCGCGCCGTGCATGACGGGCTGACCGCCGACCGGCAGGACCTCGCCGGCTGGCTGGAGACGCTGGTCGGGATGGGTTCGGGCTGGAACGACGCCGTGCTCTTCGCCGAAAGCTGGCGCCGCGCGCGCACCGGCGGCGATCTCAATGAGGTTGCCGCGCTGGCCGCGGCGCTTGCCGGATCGCGGGAGCGCCATATGGAGACGATGCTGCAAGGCGCGGCGTTCCTGAAGGCGGCATCCGCCTGGCCGTCACCGGTGTTGGAGCGATTGCCGGCCGACTGCCCATACTGTGTCGCCGTTGGCGCTTTGGCGGGCGGTCATGACATCGAACTGCCGGACGCCCTGTCTGCTTTTCTGCAGGCTTTCTTCTCGAATCTCGTGCAGGCGGCAATCCGGCTCGGTGTCGTCGGTCAGGTCGACGCCACCGCATTGTTAGCCGGCTTTGAACCCTTGGCCGTCGCCACGGTCGCTCGCGCCGCCGTCTCGACGCTCGACGATCTCGGCGGCGCGGCCTTCATGTCAGACATCATGGCGATGAACCACGAAACCCAATACTCGCGGCTGTTCCGCTCATGATCGCCCTCGCCCTTGCTCTCTCTTTCGTCCTGCTCCTGATCACCACGCTGCATGTCTATTGGGGCATAGGCGGCATCTGGCCGGGCACCGATCAGGCGTCTTGCGCGCGCGCCGTCGTCGGCTTCCGTGGCGTCGACGAGATGCCCTCGACCGTCGCGAGTTTCGCCGTCGCCGCCTGTCTGGCGCTGGCGACGCTCTGGCCGCTCGCACTTGCGGGCGTCTTTGCAACGCCCTTCCCAAAGGAAGGCCTTGCTGCAACGGCGCTGATGATCGGGCTCGTCTTCCTCGGACGCGGCATCGCCGGCTTCACGCCCTGGTGGCGCCGGCTCGCACCCGAGCAGCCTTTCGCGCGGCTCGACCGGCAGCTTTATTCGCCGCTCTGCCTGCTGATCGGGTTGGCCTTCGCAATCCTTGCCATCACGGAGTTTCCGGCATGACGTCGAAAAACGGTCCTCTTCGCATCGGCATCGGCGGCCCGGTCGGCTCCGGCAAGACGACGCTCACCGAAAAGCTCTGCAAGGCTCTGCGCGACGACTTCTCGATCGCCGTCGTCACCAACGACATCTACACCAAGGAGGATGCGATGATGCTGGCGCGCCTGCAGGCGCTGCCGGAGGAGCGCATCGTCGGCGTCGAGACCGGCGGCTGTCCGCACACCGCGATCCGCGAGGACGCCTCGATCAACCTGCGGGCGATCGCGGACCTCAACCGGAAATTCCCGGACCTCGACGTCATCTTCATCGAATCCGGCGGTGACAATCTCGCCGCCACCTTCTCGCCCGACCTTGCCGACCTGACCCTCTACGTCATCTCGGTCTGCCAGGGCGAGGAAATCCCGAGGAAGGGCGGGCCGGCCATCACCCGCTCGGATTTCCTCATCATCAACAAGAGCGATCTGGCGCCCTATGTGAACGTCAATCTCGACGTGATGGAAGGCGACGCCGCCCGCATGCGCGGCAAGCGGCCGTTCGGCTTCACCGACCTGTCGCGCGGCAAGGGCTTGCAGGAGGTGATCGACTTCATCGTCGAGCAAGGCGGGCTGCAATCGGCTCGCCCGAGCCCAGCAATTCCAGGAAAAGTGCGCAGCGGTTTTCCGTCCGGAATTGCGTAAACCAATAAAAGCAGCCAGCGTTTCCGCGCTGGCTGCGCCGCCTGACCCATCAGTTTGCGGTTGCTGGCAGCCGCTATGCGCGGCATTCTCTCCGAAACGGAGGATTTTCGATGAGCCTTGCCCGTCTGCACAAGGAACCGCTGAGCAACCTGCCCTACTATGAGGAGCGGGTCGATCTCGCCGCCGCCTTCCGCTGGACCGCCCGGCTCAATATGCACGAGGCGGTGGCCAACCACTTCTCGCTATCGGTCAACGAGGACGGCACCAAGTTCCTGATGAACCCGAACCAGGTGCATTTCTCGCGCATCAAGGCGAGCGACCTGCTGCTGATCGACGCCAACGATCCCGAAACGCTGTCAGGTCCCAATGCGCCCGACCCGACCGCCTGGGGTCTGCATGGCGCCATCCATCGCAATGTCCCGCATGCGCGCTGCGCCATGCATGTCCACTCGATCCACGCCACCGTGCTCGCCTCGCTGGCCGATTCGACGCTGCCGCCGGTCGACCAGAACTCCGCGATGTTCTTCAACCGCCATGTCGTCGACGCCAATTATGGCGGGTTGGCTTTTGAGGAAGAGGGCGAGCGCTGCTCGCAGCTCCTGACCGATCCCAAGGTCAAGGTCATGATCATGGGCAATCACGGCGTGATGGTCATCGGCGACACCGTCGCCGATGCGTTCAACCGCATGTTCTATTTCGAGCGCGCCGCCGAGACCTACATCAAGGCGCTGTGGACCGGCCGTCCGCTGCGCACCCTTTCGGATGAGATCGCCGAGAAGACGGCGCGCGAAATGGATGACTACCCGGGCCAGGCCGACCGTCATCTGGCCGAGTTGAAGGCAATCCTCGACGAGGAAGAGCCGGTCTACCGGAACTAACCTCGCTCTTTCTCCTCTCCGTCCCTATCCGGCGAGAAAGATGCCCGAGGGGCGGATGAGGGGCGGCGTCGGCCTCGGCGGTCTCGTTCAGAGTCCGAGTTCTTTCCGCAATTCCACGGCACTGTTTATGACGATGGCGCCGGGCGGACCTTTCATCGGCGCTTCCGGCCAGAAGATCGTCTTCATGCCGGCCGCCAGTCCGGCCATGGCGCCCGTGAGGCTGTCATCGACGGCGAATGCGTCCGCCGGCTCGACGCCAGCCAGATAGGCGGCGCGCAGGAAGGGCTCGGGAAGCGGCTTGCCGTCGATCACGTCGTTGCGGCTGACCGTCATCATGCCGGGATAGGAGAGGCTGACGGCGCGCAGATTGGCGTCGACGATCAGCCTGTCGGAATTGGACACCACCGCCTGCTCGACGCCCAGCGCGCGCAATTCGTTGAACACCTCGATCGCGCCGGGACGCGGCTTCAGCGTTTCGGCCAGCGGCAGGTAGTGATCGTATTTGCGCACGATCCAGTCGTCGAAGGGCAGCCCAAGGCCGAATTCGTCGCGCAGCATCTCGTACACCGGCCAAGCCGCGATGCCCAGCACCCGCTCATGCAGGTCGCGCGGCGGGGCGATGCCGACGCTGCGCAGGGCCGCCGCAAGCGCCGCCTCGTGCAGCGGCTCGCTGTCGACCAGCGTTCCGTCCATATCCCAGAAAACGGCTTTCGGCGTCATGCGCGGCTCCTTTCGCCGATCCCCTTAATCGGTTTCCCGGCGGAGATAAACCGTCCGGCCGGCAAATGGCCGGAAGCGCGACGAATTGGTCCTTCGGCAGCCTGTGAGGCGTCCAAGCAATTGCTCTTTCGATAGACAATTGCGCGCCGGCATATTCGCTGTAAGCTATGGTGCCCGTTTCGGCATTGTTGCGGGCTGGGAGGCAGGACGTGAATTCGCGACAGGAAACCGGCAGCACCAGGTTGGACGACGCCGCGCGCGCCGGCTGGCTTTATTATGTTGCCGGCAACACCCAGGACCAGATCGCCGCCAAGCTCGGGATCTCCAGGCAGACGGCGCAGCGACTGGTGTCGCTCGCCATGTCGGAGGGGCTGATCAAGGTGCGGGTCGATCATCCGATCGCCAACTGCCTCGACCTCGCTGCCCGGCTCAAATCGCGCTTCGCGCTCGACCTCGTCGAAGTGGTGCCGAGCGATCCGACCTCGAGTTCGACGACGATCGGCATCGCCGAAGCGGCGGCGGCCGAGATCGAACGGCGGCTGCGCTCGGAAACTCCGATCGTCATGGCGATCGGCACCGGGCGCACGCTGAAGTCGGCGATCGAGCAACTGCCGCCGATGGAGTGTCCGCAGCACAAGGTAGTGTCCTTGACCGGCAACATCTCGCCTGACGGCTCGGCGGCCTTCTACAACGTCATCTTCACCATGGCCGACCGCGTCAAGGCGCGCTCCTTCCCCATGCCGCTGCCGGTCATTGCTTCCTCGCCGGAGGAGCGCGAGATGCTGCTCAACCAGCCGATGATCCAGCCGACTTTGGCACTGGCCGCGGAAGCCGACGTCACCTTCGTCGGCATCGGCGACCTCGGCCCCAAGGCGCCGCTCTACGAGGACGGCTTCATTTCGGAAAGCGAGCTGAAAGCGCTGCAGAAGGCAGGCGGTATCGCCGAGATCGTCGGCTGGGTCTTCGACCGTGAAGGCCGCATGATCGAGGGCATCACCAACGACCGGGTCTCCTCCGCCGCGCTGCCGTCTCGGGAAAAGTCGCTGGTCATCGCCCTGGCCATGGGCGAACGCAAGCTGCCGGGCATCCTCGCGGCCGTCAATCGCCGGCTGGTCAACGGCCTGATCACCGACGAACGGACCGCCGAAGCCCTCCTTTCCGGCGCATGACCTGAGCAATCGGTTCACGCGACCGATAAAAGGAGCCGGCTATTGCGAGCGGCCGTGCGGATCGTTGCCGTCGAGAAAACCCATGTCGCGTTGCAGATGCTCGGATAATTCCCGGACATCGAGATAACCGCGTCTGCGGCCCGAAATCTTCGCAAATTCACGGGCCAGCATGAAAAACCAGCCGCGTAGGGGGGTGGAAACGAGCTTTTCCTGAACGGTGACCATGATCGTCAGCCTTCGCAATGCTTGAACTGGATTGATCGTCGACCCCAAATATCGGGTTGGCCGGTTCGTGCTTCCAATTAAACCTCGATCATGACCCATAAGGAGGCCTTATGCCCGATCTGAGCTCTCCGCAGCTTGCGCCGCTGCCGCCGCTGCAGGCGATCCGGGTGTTCGAGGCGGTTGCCCGGCACCTCTCCTTCACCAGGGCCGCGCAGGAACTGGGCATGACCCAGGCGGCTGCCAGCTACCAGATCAAGCTGCTCGAGGAGCGCATCGGCGCGCCGCTGTTCCTGCGCCGTCCGAAGCAGATCGAATTGACCGAACCCGGCCAGCGCCTGGCGCCCGCCGTCAGCGAGGCCTTCGCCATCCTGGGTCAGGCCTATGCGGCGGCGCGCGGCGGCGCGGATGGCCTGCTCTGCGTCACCACCGTGCTGACCTTTGCCTCGAACTGGCTGGCGCAGCATCTGGGCGCGTTCCAACTCGCGCATCCGGCACTTGCCGTGCGGCTCGACACGTCGAGCCGCCTGACCGATTTCGCCCGCGAGGATGTCGATCTCGCCATCCGCTCAGGCGGCGGCAAATGGCCCGGTCTTGAGGCGCATAAGCTGCTCGACGCCGATTTCACGCCGATGCTCAGCCCGAAGCTCGCGGCGAGCATAGGCGGCGTCAGGGAGCCGGCGGATCTGTTGCGCTTGCCGATCCTCGATCCTGGCGATGTGTGGTGGACCAGATGGTTCGAGGCTGCCGGCGTGCGCTCGCATGACCTTGCCAAGCGGCCCGACAGCAGGATGGGCGCGCAGGCCTACGAAGCGAATGCGGCAATGGCCGGCCATGGCGTGGCGATCCTGACCAGGGCGTTGTTCAAGAACGAGATTGCCGATGGCCGCCTGATCCAGCCTTTCGACCTTGTCGGCGATGACGGCCACGCCTACTGGCTGGTCTATCCGACGGCGCGCCGCAACGTGCCGAAGATCCGCGCCTTCCGCGACTGGATACTGGCCGAGATCGCCTGTCCGTAGGGCAGCACCTCAACGTCCTCTTCAAAAGATACCGGCCGCGTCGCCGCGACGGGGTTACGCCGCGTCATTTCTGCTGCGCTGCAGCATAGATTCAGGCTTGACATAATTCACACTAAGTGAGTAATTGCCCAAAGCCAAGGCAAATGCTCAACTTGGTTTAAGGGAGGAATTTGATGAAACTTCGCACGCTCACCCTGGGCCTGTTGTCGGCCAGCGCTTTTGCTTTCGCCGCGCATGCCGAATCCATCACCATCGCCACCGTCAACAATGGCGACATGGTCCGCATGCAGAAGCTGACCGACGACTTCACCAAGGCTAACCCCGACATCCAGCTCAACTGGGTCACGCTTGAAGAGAACGTGCTGCGCGAGCGCGTCACCACCGACATCGCCACCAAGGGCGGCCAGTACGACGTCATGACCATCGGCACCTACGAGGTTCCGATCTGGGCGAAGCAGAACTGGCTGCTGCCCCTCGACAACCTGGGCGCCGACTACGACGTCAAGGACATCATCCCGGCCATCGCCGGCGGCCTTTCGGTCGACGGCAAGCTCTATGCCGCGCCCTTCTACGGCGAAAGCTCCTTCGTCATGTACCGCAAGGACCTGATGGACAAGGCCGGCCTCAAGATGCCCGATGCCCCGACCTGGGACTTCATCAAGCAGGCCGCCGACAAGATGACCGACCGCGCCAACGGCGTGAACGGCATATGTCTGCGCGGCAAGGCCGGCTGGGGCGAGAACATGGCCTTCCTCACCGCCATGTCGAATTCCTTCGGCGCTCGCTGGTTCGATGAGAACTGGAAGCCGCAGTTCGATCAGCCCGAGTGGAAGAAGACGCTGCAGTTCTATGTCGACCTGATGAAGGCCGACGGTCCGGAGGGCGCCTCCTCCAACGGCTTCAACGAGAACCTGGCGCTCTTCCAGCAGGGCAAGTGCGGCATGTGGATCGACGCCACCGTCGCCGCGTCCTTCGTTTCCGATCCGAAGGCTTCGAAGGTCGCCGACAAGGTCGGCTATGCGCTGGCGCCCGACAACGGCCTCGGCAAGCGCGGCAACTGGTTGTGGGCATGGTCGCTGGCGATCCCCGCCGGCACCCAGAAGGCGGCCGCGGCTGAAAAGTTCGTCTCCTGGGCGACCTCGAAGCACTATATCGATCTGGTGGCTTCGAAGGAGGGCTGGGCCAACGTTCCTCCGGGCACGCGCTCCTCGCTCTACGCCAATCCGGAGTACCAGAAGGCGGCGCCCTTCGCGAAGATGACGCTGGACTCCATCAATGCCGCCGACCCGACGCATCCGACCGTCAAGCCGGTGCCCTATGTCGGCGTGCAGTTCGTCGCCATTCCTGAATTCCAGGGCCTCGGCACCACCGTCGGCCAGCTCTTCTCGGCTGCTCTCGCCGGCCAGTCGAGCGTCGACGATGCCCTCAAGCAGGCCCAGGACGCAGCCACCGCGGCGATGACCGAAGGCGGCTACATCAAGTAAGGCTCCTCCCGGTGCCGAATGCCGGCCGCCTATCATGACCGGCAGGTGGCCGCCCGAAACCCAGTTCGGGCGGCCACCCTTCAAAATCGGGAAAATTCTGGCACAACTCTGAAAATCCGGCTGACTTTGGGAGGGTGACCGTCATGGCTACTCAGCAAACCCGTTCGCTTGCCCGTTTCATGATGGCGCCATCGGTGATCCTGCTGTTCGTCTGGATGATCGTGCCGCTGGCCTTCACGCTCTGGTTCTCGTTCCAGCAGTACAATCCGCTGAACCCGATCCGCGACGGCTTCGTCGGCTTCTCCAACTACAGGCTGTTCTACGACAATCCGGCGTTCTTCGCCGCCATTCTCAACACGCTGGCCATCGTTGTGGCGGTCCTCCTGATCACGATCATTGGCGGCATCCTTCTTGCGCTGCTGCTCGACCAGCCGATCTGGGGACAGGGCATCGTGCGCATCCTGGTCATCTCGCCCTTCTTCGTCATGCCGCCGGTCGCGGCGCTTGTCTGGAAGAACATGATCATGCATCCGCAATACGGCGTCTTCGCCGATGTTGCGCGCTTCTTCGGCGTCGAGCCGGTCGACTGGTTCGGCCAGCATCCGCTGACCGCGATCATCATCATCGTCGCCTGGCAGTGGCTGCCCTTCGCGACGTTGATCCTGCTCACCTCGCTGCAGTCGCTCGACGGCGAGCAGAAGGAAGCGGCGGAGATGGACGGCGCCGGTTTCCTCAGCCGCTTCTGGTATCTGACGCTGCCGCATATGTCGCGCGCCATCACCGTCGTCATCCTGATCCAGACGATCTTCCTGCTCTCGATCTATGCCGAGATCCTGGTCACCACCAATGGCGGCCCGGGTTACGCCTCCACCAACCTGCCTTTCCTGGTCTACCAGAAGGCGCTGCTGGAGTTCAAAATCGGCCAGGCGTCCGCCGGTGGCGTGATCGCCGTCATTCTCGCCAACATCGTTGCCTTCTTCGCCATGCGCGCCGTCGGCAAGAACCTCGACAAATAAGGAGGACAAGATGGCTCGCGCAGTCACCAACCGGCACAAGACCATCGCCACGGCCGCGGCCTGGATCGTCGCCCTGCTGATCTTCTTTCCCATCCTTTATACGATCATCACCTCGTTCAAGTCGGAGCAGGAGGCGATCCAGGGCTTCAACCTGATCCCGTCGGGCACAACAGAGAGCTACGCCGAGGTTCAGGCGCAGAGCGGCTACTTCAAGTTCTTCCTGAACTCGGTGATCCTGTCGGTCGGCTCGACAGTCCTGGCGCTCCTCGTCGCCATCCCGGCGGCATGGTCGATGGCCTTCTCGCCGACCAAGCGCACCAAGGACATCCTGATGTGGATGCTTTCCACCAAGATGATGCCGGCCGTCGCGGTGCTGTTTCCGATCTACCTGATCTTCCGCGACACCGGCCTGCTCGACAGCCGCATCGGCCTGACCATCATGCTGATGCTGATCAACCTGCCGATCGTGGTCTGGATGCTCTACACCTATTTCCGCGAGATTCCGGGCGAGATCCTGGAAGCGGCGCGCATGGACGGCGCCTCGCTGTGGAACGAGATCATCTACGTGCTGACGCCGATGGCCGTTCCCGGCATAGCCTCGACCATGCTGCTCAACATCATCCTGGCCTGGAACGAGGCGTTCTGGACCATCCGGCTCACCACCACCAACGCCGCGCCGCTGACGGCCTTCATCAGTTCCTTCTCCAGCCCTCAAGGCCTGTTCTGGGCGAAGCTCTCGGCGGCCTCGACGCTGGCGATCGCGCCGATCCTGATCATGGGCTGGTTCAGCCAGAAGCAGCTCGTGCGCGGCCTCACATTCGGCGCTGTGAAGTAAGGTCGGCGCTGAGAATCAAGAACGCCACGCGGCGGACGACGAAGACCATCCCCGGGAGGAAGCCATGGGAAACATCTCGCTCAAGAACGTCTCCAAGTCCTTCGGGTCGACGACGATCATTCCGAACATCGACCTCAATATCGAGGATGGCGAGTTCGTGGTGTTCGTCGGCCCCTCGGGTTGCGGCAAGTCCACGCTGCTCAGGCTGATCGCCGGGCTGGAGGACACCAGCGGCGGCACCATCTCGA